>JAEIGA010002057.1_pt1 | contig 32081 bp, 65 predicted proteins | sample 9270691 | NCBI WGS metagenome assembly JAEIGA01 (sample SAMN17057246, study PRJNA624740) | gut metagenome | biome: biome; isolation source: fecal sample | host: Bos grunniens | place: China: Xizang | collected 2019 | reverse complement strand
TTGAACTGAATAGTAGTTTTGATATAGTGCTTTCGTATCAAGGTTGCGAAATGAGTATCGAAACCGCTTTGGACTATATGGAGAATGTCGGATATATCACGCCCGATAACTTTTTCTAATTTTTCTCGCAAAACATTTTGCAATACATTAAATAGTTATGAAATTCAATAGTCAAATATGCACAACCAAAGAACAGTCGGAGCGATTGCTTGCTTTGGGATTGAAGAAAGAAACTGCGGATATGTGTTTAGATAGTATGGGCAATGTTTATACATACCCATTCACTATTATTGAAACCATGAAAAATGATTGGAGTTTAATACCACTATGGTCACTTCATAGGTTGCTATGCCTCTTGCCGACAGAATATATCTACGATATAGACTTTCAGCAAATTATGCAAGACTTTATATTTAGGTCGCAGGATATGTATGATGAGGTGATAAGTTGCATCGAAACACTAAGCAAAGAAGGGTATTTTTACAAAGAGTATTTGGAACGCATTTAGGAATTATGGAAGAATGGAGAGATATCGAGGGGTATGAGGGATTATACCAAATATCAAATAAAGGCAAGGTTCGCAGCCTTGATAGGGTTGCGTGGAATCATAATGGATATGCACTAAAGGAAGGAGTGTTTTTAGTAAGTCGTGCTAATGCGACAGGACATCATACTGTAAATTTGTCAAAAATGGCAAATCTAAAATGTTCTTCGTTCACAGATTAGTAGCTATTGCATTTATCCCTAATCCCGACAATTTGCCAATAATAAACCATAAGGATGAAGATCCGAGTAATAATTGCGTAGAAAACCTTGAATGGTGTACGCATAAGTACAATATGAATTATGGGAGTAGACCGTTCATCGGAAGAGCTAAGTGTATCAAACAAGTAGATGAAAATGGGAATATAGTCGGTAGATTTAGATCTGTTTCGGAGGCATCACGAACCACAGGAATAAGTAGAGGAAATATAAGTAGTGTATTAAATGGTGGTAAATACCGCCACAACGCAGGAAATTATAAATGGGAGTTTGATTATGAAGCAATATTTGAGTAGCGACCAAACCGCCAAGCTGATTGAGCTGGGGTTTGAGTTGCCGAAGAGTATAGAAAAGGTTACATACACAGAGTAGTACGGTTGTGCTTACGAAACCGCCTACTCCATTGGCGAGTTGATTGAGATGTTGCCTGATGATGATGTAGCGACTACAGGGTTTGAGTATGATGGGTTTAATTGGTTCGTAGATTGGGATTCATTCGACAAGATACACCAAACTGTGGGGGTTGAGCTTGTAGATGCGCTCTACGATATGGTAGTCAAACTAAAAAAGGAGGGAATTATATGAAAAAACTGCTCATAATACTTATCACTTTATGCGGTGTGTCTTGCAATATCGAGATACACGAAACAGAGTATGAAGTAAAGTTTAACGATGGAACAACTAAAACGGTTGTTGGGTATTCAGTTACTACGATTAAAAATCATTATGTAGTAAAATCTGTGAACAACAATAGCATATTCGATAAGAGTAAGGTTGTGGGTATATATCCAAAGGATGTGGGTTATATTTGGAATCCAATAAATGAATAGTTATGATACACGATGAAATCTGCACCTACGAGGTGTGCAAGTTAGCAAAGGAGAAGGGGTTTCCGCAAGATGTGTTTGGCACTTGCGAAATGAAGAGTGCTTGCTATTTAGAGGATGGAAGATTCTCTAAAGATGGGTGCATATATCCCATTGAAGACGCATATACCGCTCCCACCCAGAGCCTACTGCAACGATGGCTGCGAGAGGAGAAAGGCTACTATGTATATCCTTTCTTTGATAATGAAAGCAAACGATGGACTTGGGTATGCCGAGAACTGACAGGCGATATGTGGATTCAGTTGTTAGATTTCGAGGAAAGATATTTCGACACCTACGAATTTGCCCTCGAAGATGCCCTTAAATACGCACTTGAAAATTTGGTATAGGTATGAGAAAACAACTGCTTAAGATAATACAGGAGGCTGAGGCGGATATTAAAAAGCTCCAAGTTATAGTTCGCCCTGCCCTCAATAACAATAACGATGAGGGTAAAATAGTGTGTGAAGTTATTTTTATGACTGCTCGAAATGCAATTATGAAGGCATCCCTTGAAAAAATGTACAAGGTTATAGATCGCCACCGCAGGGAAAGTATTACTCCGAATCGCCACAACAGAACACGCAAGAAGCAGAGATTAACAAGATTACAAAGAAGGAATAAACGACAAAGATAGATATGGAGAATTTACCTTGGTTAACTAAGTGTGATGTGATAATGGCTTATATAAGCGGAATTGTATTGTTTATACTCTTGGTTGCGCGTATAATTATTAACACTAAACGCAAATAGAATAATATGTTGCCTACAATTAAAAGAGTTAGAGTACCTTATAAAAATGGAGGAAAGATTATCCAATGGGTAGTAGAAGGTAAGCACGGATGGGATGTATGTGATACTTTCTATAAGGCCATTAGGCGTTGGTTTAATATTGTTTTCTCATCAAAGAGAATTGAGCGTAAAATTATTCATACATCCCCTCAATTCAATACTGGGAAGTATAAGGCTATAGCTAAGCGCAGAAAGAAGAATAGAAATAAGAAAACGGATAGATAATATGAAAAATTACCCCAAGACCTATGAGGAGTGCTGTGCAGTCCTAGACACCACACCAGAACAAGTAGAGGCTAATCTAGCTCTTAAATATAAGAGTGCGATGATGCAGAACTTTCAGAAGTTGATTATATGTCGAGATGCCTACTTGCGTACAGATGAAGAACTCGAACTATTCGCTCGTAAAACGAGATATGTAATATCGTCTGTTAAAGGAGAACTTGTTAAATTAGAATCTCACGATAGTAGCTACCTTTTGTGGTTCTCCACAGCTGAGATGAGAGATGCTTTCTATGATAATTTCAAGGAGTATATATTGAAAACCGGTGCCATATTGTAGAATAGAGAATTAGATACAATGGATAACAAAACTTTTACGCAGATACTGAGAGGCAATATCTCTGGACCCATCCTAAAGATTCGCATAAAAGGCACTATAGGAGAGGGCAATAATACGGCAGAGTACATATCCAAGAGGATACAAGGTATGATGTGCACTCCTGCTTGTATCATCGTTGAGATTATGTCTACTGGCGGTCATATAGATGAAGCCATCAAGATATACAATGTACTTGATAATGCAGTTAATAGTGGCATCATAGTAAAGACTTTCTGCTATGGATATGTTGCATCGGCAGCAACTGTCGTTGCTCAAGCTGCCAGCCCTGGAGAAAGACATATAAGTTCTGAGTCTCTATACCTTATACACAAGTGTGTAGTAATAGATGAAGAGATGACAGCAGAGGAGTGTATGTCCATGTCTGACACCCTTAAAACTATTGATGACTGGCTTGTTAAGTTATATGGAAAGAAAAGCAAGTACCTTGGAGAAGATGGAGCTAGGCTATTGATGGAAGAGAACGGGGGCCGAGGCAGATGGCTTGATTACAATGAAGCAATGGCATTTGGCCTTGCTGATGAAGTATGTGAAATCTCCAAGGATGAGGTTATAGATAATGTTGTTATGCCCATTGTTGACCATAGCTATTTAGTTATAGCAATTATCGTTGCGTTATACATCGCCAACCTTTTATTTGATGCAACTGACATTGCCGAGCTGCTATTAGTTACAGGTATAGTATGCTTTGCTATATCTCAAATTTTAACACTCAAGAAGTTGCTAAAAGATAAATAAGATAATACTTTGTAACTATTTGAAACAAAATGACTTACTAAAGAAAAATTTTTGTTTTATGGCTTTCGTACTAAATTTTCTTTGTTTATCTTTACAGTAGGAAATAAAACAATAACCTATTAAAACACAGTAAGTTATGAAACCAAATTTTGTTTACGCAGTAGAAATTGACGAAGTTGATGAACTGTTCGGACATCAGCATCATTTGCATCTATTTTACATGGTTGAAGATGCAAGAAAGAAGTTCACGGATATAGTTTCCTCTTTCAAGGAAGATATTGAAGACTGGGACAAAGAACCTTACGAATTTGAAGAGTCGGAAGATAGTTTCGAGTGGTGGGAGGAAGGTCGATACCTTGAAAACCGCTATGTAGCAACCCTAACTAAAAAGAATATAGCTTAGTTATGTATATCTTATACCAGACAGATGCTTGGCTGTCTTATTCAAGCAGAGACTTGATTGCGGTTTGCACTACCAAAGAAAAGGCTTTAATCCTTGCAAGAAGGCAAGCTAAACGCAGTGGTAAAAAGCTTACAGAAGATGAGATTGCTAATCTCACGGATATAATGCAAACACAGGGTAGAGAGATTAACTACTCAATAGAGAAAGTCCCAGTAAATACATTGTTGTAAATATGACAGAGAAGAAGTTTATCAAGATTGCAGAAGACCTTGGTTGGTCAGTAACCAAAGACTGCTACGATATTGAGTTACAATTTTACACTGATTATGGACAAGACTTTAGTTTCTCGGTTAATCGCAACGAAGACTATGTTAAACAGGTCTATGATTATTACAACCAATTTGACCCAGATGAAGAAGCCTTATTATGGGTTGATGATAGCGGACATGGTAAGAATGGGACTCCATATAGACTAAAAGATATTATAACAGATATGGAGGAGGTTGAAGACGAGTTGAAGAAATTGTATGATGCTTTAATTTCAGCATAAGGATATGGCAAACTCAGCACTTACTGTAGCCGACCTCAAGAAGATGTGCGACTACCAGATTAAGCAAGGAAATGGAGACAAGAAAATCCTTATCTCTAATGATGACGAAGGTAACGGATTCCATGAGCTATTCTACGCATTCTCAGAAGTAGATAAGATATTCGATGGAAAGTTCCCACCATCAACACCATTTGGAGTAGACGAGAAGAATATATTGGAATATATCACACTTGGATAGATTATGACACAGACAGCAAAGACAATATACGGACTCGTAGTAGAGAAATTTGAAGGTCGTACTGATAAGGCAGGTGCTCCTTATATACATCATCTACTACATGTGGCAAACGCAGCTTACAGCCGATATAATGGAGATATAAGGCTTCTTAGAGTTGGACTCCTACACGATATAATGGAAGACACCGACTTAAGCCTATCGGAACTGATGGAAACACAAGGTGTTACAGTCGAGATAGCACAGGCAGTAATGGCTATGACACACCTCAAGAACGAGACATACTCGGAGTACATCGAAAGAGTTGCCCAGAACTCACTAGCGCGAAGGGTTAAGATTTGCGACCTAGAGCATAACATGGACCTTTCCAGACTTCCACAGATAACTGCAAAGGATGTAGAGAGGTATTGTAAGTACCTTAAGGCGTTAGAATTTCTTAAAGAAGTAGAAAAAAATGGAGCAGGACTTTAGTCAGAAGGAGTTGTATATCATTGGGTGCTCGTTGACCCATTCGATATTAGAGCAAAAGAAAATGCTAGCAGAGTTACAAGAAGATGATGCGATGTACTCTAACTTTAGAGACTGGCTCAATACTCATGAAGAACTGCTTAGTAAGGTTGCAAGATTGCAGGATATAACCATAAGGCATGGCGATAACTTAAAAGATTTGTTTAAGTAATGAAAATCACTAAATCGGGATACCCTAACCCACTACACTATGATAATGAGACAAAGAGGGTCGCAGGAGAAAAGCTTAATGGTATAGCTAAGGAATTAGCTGACAACATTATGTTTGGTGATGGGTACATCACTTGGATTGGCTCAGAGCTTGGTACATTAAGGCTATACAGAGCCTATGACCAAGAGAGAACAACTCAAGGATACAGCGAGAACCTCAAGATGTTTTATTTCACACTAGAGTTTTAATACAGTATGAGTGCTGAACTGATAGTTTATAGATGCCGAGATTGCAAGCACTTCGTTATAGGAAGAAATAGAAGATGGCAAGATCCTAATGGCTTCAAATATTTTTGCAAGATGAAGCCCAAATCAACTGCTAATTCGTTGTATTTTGGTCACGAATTTTATTCTGCTAAGCCTGTACATAAGGCTTGCGAGAAGTTTGAACTTAAGTAGGTAACAAAAGATATCTTAACAAAATAGTTATGGCGAAGATTGTATTACAGCAGGATGGTAAATCATTTACGATTATCACTAATAAATTGTCAAGGTTTTGGTTGCCTTGTTTGGGCGAAGATGGGCAGTTATATTGTTTGTTTGACAATATATATACTTGGGGCGATACGCCTCGTAATGATATGGATTTCCTCGATGAAAAACAGCATTTATGTATTAAATCGCTATACGAGGTACAGTATCACGAAGAGCCAAAAGAAAGTCAACAAATCACTAATTGGGATAAAGAAATATTCGATAGAGTAGAAGAGATGCACGAGTATATCGAGGAGTGGAAGAAAAAACAAAATCAATAGTTGTAAGATATGGAGATAAAAACAACATACATGGGGTTAGAGTTAGCAGTTGAGCCGAGTGATAAGGTTGATAATGAAAATACTTATGAGGTACTTATCGGCAGTCAGTTGATAATAACTACTAAACACGATTGGCTTAAAGTAAGCAAAATTATATTAAATTCGATGGAGTTTATTGACGATAATTTTTAAGACACTTAAACATATAGAAAAGTTATGAGAACGAAGTTGTTAAAATCTATTGATTCATTTGTTTCATTGTTGTTTACTTTTGGTAAAGTAGGCTATGCAGAATGGGCGAAAACTAATTTTCCCCAAATGGTTAATAACCTTTGGGAAGAGGACAAATCCGATGCTGACAATATAAAAAACATCGAGGAGCAATTCAATCTAAATAAGACCATAAATGAGTTGCAAGGAAATGTCGATGCTGTTAAATGTATTGATGCGTTCTTGGAGGGTTGGTTTGTGGATGTGAAGAAAATGTTGTAATCGTATGCAAGTATTCATAGTAGGCAGTCCGTTGGAGACGGCGATGGCATTAGACTCGAAACGGTTAAATCGCCAAATTCAAGAAACGAAAGTTATTCTAGCAGCTTTGAACGGAGCAAAGGCGTGGAGCAATCATCCATGCGTGTTGCAGTATCGTGGGTATGAGGAGTGGTTGGATAGGTATTTGCGATGTTTAGATGCTCAACAAGAAAAATTCCCAAGTTCTGTTGAGTATTATAACAATTTAGCCAATGCTATTACCCCCGATTGGCACACGCAAGAATACTACGACCAGATGAAACGCAGACTCTATACCAAAGACCCGAAACACTACAAGCGGTGGGCAGATTTGGGCGAGTCGGAATGCAACTGGTACTTCGTAGATGGCGAGTGGCGAAAGTATGTTAATGGTAAGCGAATTGAGTAGGTATGAGAAATATTAAACAAGAGTTGTGCTACTTCATGCACAAGTTTGTATCAGAGCACATTGAGGAGCTTAGGCGACCTCCTTACGAAATTACAGACTACAAGAATGAGAAACAAATGTTGTCTGCCATCAAGAAGAATGAGGAGGATGCTGTATGGGCTTTGACAGAGCTTTGCTCCTGGGGGCTAGGAGACAATTTCACCAAATTGTTTGTTGCAGACTCTTATGAGGATGAAGATGGTATTTTGATTGAGATATTTGAGTTTGTAGATAGAGCCGGCAAGCGCAGGTGCTTCAAGGTCAACTATCCAGATTGGACTATCAAGGAAGTCAAAAAAGTGACAAAGATGATTGAAGTGACTGTTTGGGAATAGAACTATGAAAGCGAGAATCAAAGGAACAACAGAATGGGATGATTTTGACCCAATATTCAACAGAGATGGGTTTTGTGGGTTTATTAGGTCGAAGTGGTTTGAAGAGAATAAGGATAAAGACGAGCATGGGCTCTTCCCTCCTAACTACCCATTAGAGATGATGGAATTTCCACTAGATAACGAAATGAGATGGGAGAATATTAGGGTAAATGCGTCAATAGCTGCTATGGCAAAGTTAATGCCTGACCATCTATATGACAACAAAACTCACTATGTTTGCGAGTATGATGAAATAGTTAGAAAGCAACAGATAGTAGTGGCAACAAAAGCTGTCGGTTATGCTAATGCTCTTATAGATGAGCTTAGGAGAACAGCTGTAAAAGATGAGACTGATGAGAATCATTGTTTAACTAAATAAGTTTTGAATTATGCCTAATTGGTGTTATACGACCTACACTGTAGTAGGAGAAGAGAAAGAAGTTGAAGCTCTATTCGGATTGATGGAGAAATTGGAACACATGAAAGAACCTTTAGTTCCTAATGGTTTCGGTTCCAACTGGCTAGGATGCCTTGTTAACTCACTAGGTGGTGATTGGGAGAAGGTTAGGTGTCGAGGTTCTTGGATGAATCTCGACATAAATGGAGACACTATGTGTTTCGACACAGAGTCCGCCTGGGCTGAACCCTATGAGGTAGTAGATTTTCTCAAGGAGAAGTTCCCAAGTCTTGAGTTCTACTACTCCGCTGAGGAGCCAGGCATGAGGTACTATGTTACTAATGATTCTACCGGCTCATACTATCCAGAAAGATTTTATTTTGCAACTCCTTTGCATGACGACGAGAGATATTATAGCAAAGATGAAGCTGCCGATTTCTTAAAAGATGTTGGTGATTATATAGGGAAAGATTTATTCGGAATGAAGACTATAGGTGAGATTTACGAAGCTGTGGCTGAGTTTAACAGTGACAAGGAGTTTGAGGAGTATATAGAAATTAAGATTTATAGTTTAGTATGTTAAAAATGGCTTAAGTGTCATTTATAGTACTACGAATGCAATAAGTGCGCTACTAATTCAAGTTAGCGTACTTTTTTTGTTAAAAATGTTTGTCTGTCAAACACGATTTTATTACCTTTGTAGCAGATAAACATATTACTATGAAGAAGATTCTTATTATATCCCCTCATGCAGATGATGAGATTCTTGGTTGTGGTGGCTACATCCTTTCAGAGTTAGCAAAGGGCAGTAAGATTAGAATAGTCATCGGAGCTGTTGGTGGCACCATTAACCAGGCACGCAATATGAGATGCGCAGAACTAGATGCAGTAAAGTCTGCTCTTGAAGGCGTAGAGTATTATGTTATGCGTTATGACCTAGATGCTCGTCTTGACACCATACCTGCATTTGACATAACCTCAATCATTGACAAGCATATAGCAGAGTTCAAGCCCGACGAGTTCTTTGTAAACTATCCTAGTCACCATCAGGACCATGTTAAGGTGTACGATTGTGCAATGGCCGCATTGAGATTGAAGGATACTTACATGCCACCATTGGTGGCTCTTTATGAATACCCATATATCCTCAATCACTGTGAGATTATAAATGGAGGTAGATGGTATCACGACATCTCTAAGCATCTAGATAGAAAGTGTGAACTATTCGAGATGTATAAGAGTCAGGTTAAACCCGAACCTTCACCGCTTAATAGAGCTGGTATCGAAACGCTAGCTAGAACTAGAGGCTTTGAGTGTGGCCTTCAGTACGCAGAAATGTTTTACATACAAAAGTTGATGAGATGAGATATTTCGTTTTCGAGGCTGGGAGTAGATGTGGATTCTCGGCAGAGCAATTTTTCATAAATTATCAGAAGACTGTTGGTCACAACGAGGACTCTCTATACCTAGTAGATAGTGACCCCACATTTAGTGCAGTTGAAACAAAGTTAGATAATATCTATCGTATTTCGGAGGCTGACGCATACGACATTCTCTCGAATGACTCTAGCGATGTTATGATTTTCCCAGCTGATGAGCTAACCAGACAGTCTAAGGAGATGATTCGCATGATAGCCTCATATAACCCCCTATCGAAAGTAGATAAGTTGTATTACAGCAAAAGAGATGTTAATCTTACTTTGTCTGGCAACCCTAGCCCTATCATAGTGCCTTACACCTTTGAGATGAATGGAGTTGTAGTAAAGCCCAATAGCATGTCAGCAGGTTCTAAGGGTATTCAGTATTTCGACGATGTGTGTGTATCAAAGAAGATAGATATACAACAGGAATTTGTTGTAGATATATATTGCGACGACCTAGTTTTAGCGATGTATGGTAGGGAAGTTAAACTACGCACAGGCTATGACAAGATGATTCGTTTTCTTGATGACGATGACCCTATCTACGATGCAGTAGAGAGTTTTGTTAGATATGCTAGGGAGACGCACATTGGCAATATGTTTAATGGCATATTCCACATCCAGCTAGCTAAGAACAGGAATGGTTCTCTGTTTTTCATTGAGGCATCTAAGAGGTTATCTGGTACATCCATAGTAAACATAGTAAGAGGCTTTAATCCGTTTTGTTTTATCAACACTGTTCCGCCTACACCCCAAAGCAAGAAGAAGCATACTGATGCTTTTGAAACAGACAAGTGGTATAGATACGAAGACATCCTATTATCACTACACGAATATGTTTAGAGTTATAAATATAGCAAGATATATACTGGCAATAGTAATCCCTATAATACTATTGCCGGTGTTCGGCACATCTATCACCCTATGTGCAGTTGTTCTACTCCTGTTCTTAAACAATTACTTTGATGATGTTGTATTCTTCTTTGGATATAGGAAGATGGATCTATCGAAGAACATAGGAAAGGGACTGTCAAGCCCAGTTAACGGAACAATAACTGCAATAGAAAGGTATGTACCACTATATTCTCATCTCGTAAAGTGCGATGTACTCACTAAGGAGGTCCTTGTAGAGAAACATGGAGTATATGTTGAGAAAGCTTGTTCATATCATCACATGACAGTGTTTCTCAACAAGTTCAACCACCACATTGTAGGAAATATCGGATGCGAGATAGCTGGGATTAAGACCTACGACATGGACGGTGTAATCTCTCCTATGGTAGAAGATGGCAAGTTGATAGCAGACAACAAGGGCAGTTATCTCAACAACACCTTTGTTGATATAGTGTACATGAACGGAGTTAGAGTAATGCTAACCTTGGACAAGTACATATCAAAGGCAGTAAAGTTGGATGACCCTCTCTTCCCAATGTTTATTTGCAAAGGAAGCCAATGTGATATATATATACCAACTGAGTATGGCTATCTCCCCGGCTTAAAAGTAGGCAGTAAGTTGGAGCTATTTGAGCATATAGCGGACTTGAACAACACCAAGAACTCGTGTTGGTCTCAGGAAAACCCATATCACATTGAGAACGCATCAAAGGAGCACTATAACCTCATTAGAAAGTTCATAGGTAAAATAGGTGTTTCGCACTTTGGCTTGCTGTTTGACAATCTCAATAAGACACTAAGCAGTTATAAGCTCTTCGACATTGCTGCTGTAGCATTACTCCTTATCATTTATCCACATGGAGTTGTCCCTTATCTCTTAGCTGTCACACTGCTTTTCTACACAGATAGGTGCATAAAGCATTTGCTGTATTCTGTAATCAATATCAGAGGTTATAAGCCCTGGATGACTAGTTTGTATTCTGTAACACATAAATTACTTACCTATGGCAGAGAAAGAAAATAAGAAAGGCCTAGAGATTGTCTATAGGGATATAGATGAGCTTAAGGATGCTGATTACAACCCTAAGAAGTGCTCTCCAAAAGAGGAGCATGGCATTAAAGCTTCTATTGAGAAGTTTGGTATGGTAGACCCTATTATTGTAAACACCTATAAAGGCAGAGAGAATGTCATCATCGGAGGACACCAGAGAAGGCGTATTGCAAAGCAACTAGGTTATGCCACCATCCCTTGTGTCGAGGTATGCTTGCCTCCAGACCAAGAGAAGGAGCTTAACATCCGTCTCTCAAAGAACACTGCAAGCATTGATGAAGCATTGCTGGCTATCCACTTCTCAAAGGAGCTGCTACAGGAGGTAGGATTCAAGGAGGACCAACTAAAAGCTTTTGTCTCGGACTACGAGAAGGAGTTTAACGAGGTAGATAATAGCTCATGCGTATATCCTCTAGTCCCTAAGTTCTCGGAGAAGTATGATGCAGTGATTATTGTGTCTAAGAACTCGATAGACACGGCATTCTTGGAAACTGCACTAGGAATTAAGACCTCGCAGTCGTACAAGAATAGTAGAACAGGTAAGGCCATGATTATTGACATTGAACATTTCCGAAAGCAATGGGAAAACCGATAGACATTAAGATTGTAATCCCCTCAATGGGTAGAGCTGATAGAGTTATTACCAAAAACGCTATCAGCCATGCCATACTTTGTGTCCCAGAATCAGAGGAGAAGGAGTATAGGCTCTACAACCCCGAATGTGAGATTATCACGCACCCAGATAGCATTAAAGGTCTTACATTGAAGCGTCAGTTCATCATCGAGCAGTTCCCCAACACCTTCCAGATAGATGATGACATCAAGTGTATAGGTCGTCTATACGCTGAAAAGGGAGAAAAGGCTAGACTTGACAAAGACGAAGCATACGATATCATTCAGTATATAGGAAACTGTGCTAAGCTGGCAGGGGCTTTCCTCTTTGGTATCTCTAAGGAGTGTAATCCCCTTTCGTATAACGAGATGAAGCCCATTTCCCTCACCGGTATCCTTAATGGAGATATAGGCATTCTAGAAGGCCATAAGCTCTTCTTCCATGAGCTAGCAAAGGTGTCTGAGGATTACTGGATTTCTGCATATAACGCATACATCCACAGATACTGCTGGATAGATGGAAGATTTAGTGCGGTAGGCCAGGCTACATTCTCTAACACTGGAGGGTGTGCCAATATTCGTACAAAGGAGCAAGAGGCAGAGGATACAATGTTCCTAAGAAAAATGTTTGGAGAGGCGATAAAAATAAAGGGAGACACAAGGCTAGCTAGTCGCAAGCATGAGTTCCAAAGAACCCTTACTATCCCTTATTGATGTAATAAGAAAAATAATTGCAACACACTGAAAATTAAAGATGTATATGCTTTCGCACCTCAAATTTAATGGTTATCTTTACTCGAACAAATAAATAAAAATACTATGGCAAACGATTATCAAGTAAAGACAGTTCATGGCTACGACTTTTTTGAGGTTGCATCAGCCTTCCAAAAGTCAGTACGCAGAGGTGATGAAACGCAGTCTATGTTTTGGGCTGTAGAATTGTACGAGAGCAACTACGCTAACTATGTGTGGAAGAGAATGATTGTAATGGCAAGCGAGGATATAGGCCTTGGCGACCCATTTGCCATTGTTCAGTTGATGGCTCTAAAGCAGTCGTATGACTTCCTTACGCAGAAAAAAGAAGCGTCAAAGCCTGAAAGACTACCTTTCACACACGCAGTAGTAATGCTCACTCGTAGCTGCAAATCAAGGTACATAGACCATGCTATCACTTATTACTGGCAACTGAACAAGGAGGTGTACATGGACCTACCAGACTACGCTTACGACATGCACACAAGAAAGGGTAAGTCTATGGGCAGAGGACTTCAGTATTTCTACCAGGAGAGCGTGAAGATAAACAATGCTAACAGAATCCCTGGAGAAGATGAAATGGAAGCTGCTGCCATGGAGGTAGATAAAGTTTCTGGAGTGGAGCGTATAGATATATCGTATAGCGGAGATGAGGTGATTGTAAAATCAAAGTCAAAGAAGAAGAGCGATGAGCAGACTACATTGTTCTAAGCTTATAACATTGAACATTTGGACAACAAAGTAAACACTAAAAAAAGATTATGAGCACAGAGACGCAGAATAGACTAAGTAAGAACCAGCGAGACTTCCTTAAGGCATTGGATGCTTCGTTTGGAAATATCTCAGCTGCTTGCAAGAAGACGAACTTGAATAGAGCTACCTACTACAAGTGGATGAAGAATAGCCCTAAGTTCGTAGAGGAGGTGGAGACAGTCAACGAAGGTCTCATTGATTTCGCTGAGACAAAGTTGCACCAGAATATCATGGATGGCAAGGAGGCTTCCATCTTCTTTTTCTTGAAGACGAAGGGTAAGAAGCGAGGATATGTTGAGACTGTAGAACAGAAGCTTGATATCAATCCTTTTGAGGAGCTTATGAAGAGTGCATCGGTAGTTGATGATTATGAGGAATAATTTGCCCATAGTGAGTTAGGTATTCACGCCTCCGGCACTACTAGTGAATGAGCTATTTGATAACCAGATATTGGATTTTTCTAAGGAGCAGAAGATGTTGTCGTGTGCGGAATATTAGTATAATTATAGAGCTAAAGAAGTTCTTAATGTCACACTTTGTAACTATTTGAAACAAAATGACTTGCTAAAGAAAAATATTTGTTTTATGGTTTTCGTACTAAATATTTCTTGCTTATCTTTACAGTAGGAAATAAGATAAATAACCAATTAAAATACAAGTAGTTATGAGTACACGATGCCAGATTAGAATCCAGGATGAGTTTAGAAGCGTAGACCTCTACCACCACCACGATGGCTATCCAGAGGGTGTAGGGTCAGACCTCAAGGAGTATTGCTCAATGTTGCCAAATGACAAATGGTCTTACTGGAGCATTAGAAGAATCGCTAATGACTTCCTCAAGGGTGAACTTAAGTTAGAGCACTGCGACGGCACAATAGAACCAGATATGGGCTACGAGTTAGCTCTAGGTTTTCACACAGACATTGAGTATGCTTACTTGATAGACTGCGAGAAGAGAACCCTAGAGTGCCGAAAGCTAGCCTGGAATGAAGATTACGATGACCTCACAGATGTATTGAATAATGCAAAGGTGGTTGAGATACCAGAGAAGTCTAACTAATAAACATCACACGATATGAAGATTAAGATAGGAGACACGCTTCGTATAGCAGATTGCGAAAGTATGCGCTACAGCAGTGGAGGTTGTAGAGTAGGCAAGGTCACAGAGATTGACCAGGTAGGCAGGATATACGGCAGCTGGGGAGATTTCTCGATAGTAGAGAGCGATGATTTCGACATAGTAGATTATCCGCAGGAGACAGTAAACAGCTTCTTGATTGCACACAACCTCGAAGACCAGAAGATGAATACCTATTGTCAAAAACGAGAAACACTTGAGGCGGAATGGTCCAAAGCAATAGATAATATAGTCCCCTGTGTTGGATTGCCCTGCACCATCTGCTACTACTCAGATAAGAGAGCGGCAACAGTAACTAGAATTATCAGCGAAAAGAAGATTGAGGTAACTCACAATGTAGTTAAGACGATTGACTACTATGCTGGAGACTACGAGGTGTTACCAGACTTGATGCCAAGGACTGGCATCTTTACGAAACGAAGGAATGGACAATGGGTGATGGAGGGTCAATCAGTTAGAGATGGAGTTGTACTGATGCTCCACTACCAGAGACACTATATAGACCCATCATTCTAGGCGTATGGAGACGAAAACACAGAGAGCCATATCTTTATACCAACAAGGCAAGATAAAGGCTTCTATGGCTCTCTTTTCAAGGTTTAAGATAGGTTTTACTCCGGAGCAACGGAGAGTATTACAAATAGCCTACGAGTGCACAGGTGATGAACGGAATGAGGCGTTTTACACAAGTATTGGCGTAGATGTTGGCTCGATGATATCACAGGCGCACAGAATCATTAAGACTAAGTATAATATATGACGGAAGTAAGGGGAAAGAAATCTGTTTACGAGATAGAGTGGTACAGTGATTTCGATGGCAAGGTTCATAAGAGAGACTATCGCAACTTAGAATATTTGATGGAGAAGTACACCAGTCTCAAAGTATCGCTCAAACATGGCTATTGCAAGGTCGCGTTATACTCGGAAGAGGCGGGAGTTAAGACAGTAGAAGACGACTATTTATTTGGATTTAACACAGCAAAGTAGTAGAGTTATGGGACATAGATTACATTATGCAAGCACCTACAAGGTAAAGTATGGAGGAGGATATTGCAACCACCATCAAGAGGAATTTAATGAGTTCCTGTACCACCTATGTGCCTGTCAATGGGATTGGTCTAACGAAGAGGATATAGCCTATGCCGATGAGTTCGAGGTTAGCAAGGATGTCCTTAAGGAAGCAATCGAAAGGCTCAAAGGGTATAAAGATGATGAACTGCCTGTGAGACTGCAAGATGCAAACTATACTGTGGCAGAAATTGATGCTATCCTAAGAAGGTGTCTTGAGGATAGTGACCAAGATAATTGCTATGTTCGTTTCTCATGGTTTTAACAGGAAGAAGGACATGTTTAATGGTTAATAAGGTTAGAACTAAGTTTATTCTTAGTGATTTAGACTATGCGATGAGCAAGTGGTCGCATAACTACTTGAGATGCAGACAGCAAAAACAATTAGATAAACTCGCAAACCTTACCATTAAGTTAATTAGACTAGATGAGATGTTGTTGAACAATGACCAAGTTACACACTATAGACATAACACTAGAAGAAGGGAAAGAACTAGTTGGCGTTAGGACCAACGGAAACACTATCACAATAGTCTACAGTATTGAAGGTGGCTATAGGCCTATTGGTTTTTCATACTGCGAGAATGCCGAAGACGAAGATGAAATAGATGGTCGAAAAAGAAAGTAGGACCTCAAATACTATGATGATATAGTATGACTGATGATAAACGAATAACACTATTCCAGTCATGGCAACAAGATTGGAATAAGTTTGTAAGAGATGTGCTACACGCAAAGCTGGACAGGGAACAACAAGAGATTGTTTCCTCTGTTCAGTTTAATCCTATGACGACTGTAGCTAGTGGTACGGCACGAGGCAAGGACTTTGTGTCTGCTTGCATCTCACTAGCATTTCTATATCTCACGCCTAAGTTTAATAAGAATGGAGAGTTGATAGAGAATACTAAGGTGTTTCTAACAGCTCCAACAGGTCGTCAGGTAAAAAATATCATGACCCCAGAGGTTAGACGACTACACAGAATGTCTAAGGTCTTACCAGGCAGACTTGTTGCCGATGACATCCGCACACCATACGAGGAGTGGTTCTTGACTGGTTTTAAGGCAGGTGACGATAACCTAGAGGCGTGGACAGGTCTTCATGCCTCACACATCTTATTCGTAGTTACAGAGGCCACAGGTCTTAGTGAACTAGTATTCCAAGGTATAGAGGGTAACTTGCAAGGTGACTCACGACTGTTGCTAGTATGGAACCCCAATGTTTCTACTGGATATGCTGCCAACTCTATGAAGTCAGAGCGTTTCTCGAAGTTTAGACTTAACTCCCTCAATGCTGAGAATGTCATTAAGAAAAAACAAGTTATCCCTGGACAAGTGAACTATGAATGGGTGCAAGATAAGGTTGAGTCATGGTGTACCCCTATCACAGATGTAGAGTTTGATGAGGGAGAGGGAGACTTTAAGTTCGATGGGTTACTCTATCGTCCCAATGACTTGTTTAGAGTCAAGGTGCTTGGGATGTTTCCAAAGGTTTCCGAGGATGTGCTTATCCCTTACGAGTGGATAGAAATTGCTAATAAACGATGGACTGCACTTAAAGAGAATAGAGACAAAATTATCTTCAAGGAGAAGTGTCGTGTAGGCATTGATGTGGCAGGTATGGGTCGTGATTCAAGTGTTTTGTGTCCTCGCTACGACTACTATGTAGATAAGTTTGAGAGCTACCAGTCTGGAGGTCAAGCATCACACATGCACATAGCTGGAATGGCTCAGCAGTACCTAAAGCAGAGAGGAGCTAAAGGCTTCATTGATACCATCGGTGAGGGTGCTGGTGTTTTCTCTCGTCTGAGAGAACAGGGTATGTATAACGCCTATTCTTGTAAGTTCTCAGAAAATGCAAAAGGATTAACGGATGTTACAGGACAATATACTTTCGCTAATATGAGAGCATATTGCTACTGGGCTATGAGAGACTGGCTAAATCCCAAGAATAAGACTGGTGCAGCACTTCCCCCAGACGACAGGTTTACTGAGGAAGCAACAAATACTATTTGGAAGTTTCAGAGTAATGGCTCTATCATCATAGAAGCCAAGGAAGAGTTGCAGAAACGCATAAAGAGGTCTCCAGATAGAGCTGACGCTTTGGCTAACACATTCTATCCTAGAGATTTTGATTTTGTGGAGGATGACAAGCTGTTGAGTGACTTTTTATAGAAAAGTGTTTGTACTACAAACATTTATTGCTAACTTTGCATTGTTATCGGTTGATAACCTTATAGTTGTATGACGAAATACAATAACAGATATGCCCGAAATAACCACCATCTTCAATGACGGCAGAACAGATGCCGACATCATCACTGATCTACAGGAGAAGTCAGTAGAGGTTCGAGAGTGGACCACAGAACTTATAAAACTCTATGAGCCGACTGAGCATCCTATAGCAAAAGACAAGAATACACGAAAGGATAAGGTGCGCTCTGATGGCACCACAGATGTGGCAGCAAGAATCTATCTCGGTTTAGAGAAGCTCCTCGTTTCTCGCATCACATCCTTCATGTTCGCCAACCCTCCGAAGCGATTGTACCATAATACAGAAGAGAACGATACTAGAAAGAATATTGCTAAAGCAATAGAACTCATCTACAAGCATGCACGAATTGATAGTGAAAATATCAAGCGTGGCAAGGCTTATTTTGCTTCTTGTGAGGTGTTCACTATCTGGTATACAGTAGAGTCTCCAAACACGCTATATGGCTTCCCAAGTAAGTATAAGCTGAAATGTAAGAGTTACTCTCCTATGGATGGTGTTAAGCTATATCCTCTCCTTAATGAGCGAGATGATATGATTGCCATGTCGTTTGAGTATACTAAGAAACGAGGTGCCGAAAGCATTTCATTCTTCGAGACCTACACGGCAGATAAGCACTACCTATGGGAGCAGAGCGGAACAGGATGGAAGCGTGTAGTTGATGGAGAGAAAATTTCTATTATGAAGATTCCTGGCGTGTACAACTGGAGGCCAGAGCCATTCTATTATGGTCTATCACACATCAGAGAAGACATAGAATACACTCTCTCTCGCAATAGTGATGTTATTGCATACAACTCTGCCCCTATCTTGAAGGTTGCTGGCTCTATTGAAGGCGTTGAGAACAAGGGTAACACCCAGCGTGTGTATCGTGTAGAGAATGGAGGCGATGTTCAGTATGTATCGTGGGCACAGGCAGACTCAGCACTGCGCTACCACATAGAGACTCTCATGAACATGTACTTCATGCAGGCGCAGATGCCAGATATATCCTTTGAGAACATGAAAAGTCTAGGAAACATAGGCTACGATGCTCGTATGACACTGCTCACAGATGCACACCTTAAGGTAGGCGAAGAGGCTGGAGCATGGATTGAGTTCCTTGAGCGTGAGTGTAATGTCATTAAGGCGTTCCTAAAGGAGATGAATAAGTCTTGGGCATCAGAGATTGACAATGTAGAGGTTGAGCATATCATCTCTCCATACATTCAGAATGATGTTAAGGCAGACATTCAGAATGCAATGGCAGCTTGTGGTGGTAAGGCTGTGATTAGTCAGGAGGAGGCAGTGCAGCTTGCTGGTCTCTCTGCTGACCCATCTAAGACCATCGAGAAGCTCAAGAATGAGGCTGATGAAGAGATGAAAAGCCGTCTATCAGTAACTGAAGCAATGTTAGGCGGAGGAATGTAGTATGGCTAAGAAAGTAATCACCGCAGAGAATTGCAAGGATTGCATCCATGCTACAGACTTTCACGAGGTAGGTGCTGATGGCAACTATTTCCTATGCAAATGCAAGTTCAGCAATAGAAGCAGATTCCTTGTTAAGGATGCTTGTCCCAATTACAAAGGTAAGCAATAATGGCTAGGAAGGAGAGTAGAATACAGCAGATGTGTGTTGGTTGGTTTAGGATGCAATATCCTCAAATCGCCAACTTGCTGTTTTCCGTACCTAACGGAGGTTCACGCATCTTAAGAGAGGCTGTAACTCTAAAGAAAGAGGGTGTTGTTGCCGGAGTGTCTGACCTCATCCTCTTGTTCCCAAGCATGGGCTATCATGGTCTGTGTATAGAGATGAAGACTGACGAGAAGACTAGCAGACAATCTAAATCTCAAAAGGAATGGCAGCAGCTTGTGGAGTCAGCAGGATACAAGTATATCATCTGTCGCAATTTCGATGATTTTGAGTCTGAGATAAAAATATATCTAGAATCATACTTAAAGAGCTATTTTGACCTATAAAGGCTATATATGTCCACCCCTAAACTACCTTCACAAAAGTCGTTGTATGGCAAGCTAAACAAGAGATTGGCACACTATGTCACTCTTGTTCAGTCGTTGTATGACAAGTACAACCTAGAAGCTGCTAAGATAGCTCTTAATACAGGTTACGAAGGAGATGGAGAGTTCCATTTCGATGACGATGTTGTAAGTAAAAAGCTCATCAGAGATGTTCAGCAGAGCTTCGTTGATGATATGCAATCCATCATATATAGTGGCATTACGAAGGAGTGGAGAGAGAGCAATAGAATACAGGACCTTATAGCAGACAAGGTGCTTTCGTTCTACGATGTTACTAATAAGAAGGGCGAGAAATATAGGCGATACTATCAGACTGATAGCGGAGCCTACAGAGCATTCAACGACAGAAGAAGCAGGGGTCTCAATCTCTCTAAAAACCTATGGTCACAGGCAGAAGACTACAAAATTGCACTAGAAGAGACAATCTCGATTGGCGTTCAGAAAGGCACTAGTGCCATTACATTGAGCAAGAAGATAAGCCAGTATCTCAAAGACTTTGATAAGATACGAGAGGACTATACGGATAAATTTGGGAAAGCATCGAGGGTGAAGAACTGCGAGTATAGGTCTATCCGCCTTGCTAGGTCGGAGATAAATATGGCTTATAGAACTGCTGAGCAGGAGCGATGGAAGCGCATGGACTTCATCTTAGGCTATGAGATTAAACTAAGTAAGGCTCATAAGCATGAGGATATTTGTGACTGCCTGGCCGGGCAATATCCTAAAGACTTTAAGTGGACAGGCTGGCACCCAAATGATATGTGTCACGCTGTCCCCATCATCATGTCTGACGAGGAGTTCTGGGGCTTCGATGAAGATGGCAACGATGTAGAGACTAACCCTAGGTATGTTGATGATGTACCCCTAGGAATGAAGCAGTGGGTTGTCTCTCATAAGGAGTATATAAAGGATGCTACTGATAAAGGAACCCTCCCATACTTTTATGGTCAAAACACTGATAAGCTGTCTAAATACTTAAGTTATGGTCAGAAAAGACAGGCAAAAGATATGGTTAAAGTGTCGCATAAAGTTGGAGGTGAAGTTCAGTCGCTAGCAGAAGGAATCGCTAAAAAGCATGGTGGAGTTGTAACCCCTATCAACTATAAAAGCGAGGCATCTATATTGAGAAAGACATCAGCTGAGGGAATATCACCCTACGCACTGAAAGATACCACTAGAACGACTATAATAGTAGAAAAGAGCGAGATAGAAGGAGTATTAGCAGAGTTGGAGAAATCACCATCCCATATCAGGACGAAGAGGCAGACAACAGATAAGTTCAATGGTTATAGTGGAAATATAATTAATGTATCTACATCTAACGGAGTTGTAGGAGAGATACAGGTTAATACTGCTAAGATGATATATGCTAAGGAGCATCCTGATATTGCAAGAGCTATACTGGGAGAAGATGTTTATAATGCTATAGCAAGAGAGGTTGGAGTAGAAGGAGGTAGAGGCCACTATTACTATGAGCTGATTAGAGTTATGGACTCAACCAATCCATCAGAGCTTATAAAGAAACATGAACTTATCGAAAAAATGAGGAAGTATTACAGCCTATTCCAATAATAATTATTACCTTTACAGGAACAACAAGTTTTGTAGTATGAAAAACATCTTTGAGAATAGACTTAAGCTTATTGAAGCTGGAGAAACAATGTATATAGCCGATGATTTCTACGATGCTGCACTTAGGATTGTCCCAGAGGAACGATTAGTCGTGTATATTAAATATCGTGGTCAGAAAGAAATCAAAATAGACTACAAAGCAGAGATAGTTTATCAGATTGAGAATGGTGGAGAGTTTATCTCCAAAGATGAGTACGAGTTATTCTAACACATCCCTACTATACATTTGCCAGGAGGTCGAAAGGCCTCTTTTTTTGTGCCTTGATAATACTATAAGTTGCTTAATGAAGTAAAAAGAAAATATTTTGTAAATAATTGAAAATTAATTGTTTATATGTTTTCGTATATAAAATAACTTGCTTATCTTTACATTGTAATTAACGAATTAACTAACTAAAAGACAATAAGTTATGAACGCAAAAGCATTTAAGGTAATCGACGCAATCAACTGCGAGGGACTAGATAACCAGTTCTGGGGTTTGGTAAAAGATGTAGATGACACTAAGGCATACTTTGGAAGCAACGAAAGTTGCAAGCTTGTAGGTACTTGGGCGTATGTTTACAATGACCCTAAGAATGACTACACATTCTTGTCAGAGATTAAGCCTGATATGGTTGTCTGGGATAGCTTCGGACAGGCAATTTATCTCTACAAGTTGTAAAAGAAAAAGCCAGGCGGCAACCTGGCTTTGGGAGGTGGAGCTAGCCCAATAGTAAAGTAGCTCCGAAAACCTGTTCTTTATGAGTGCTAAATTCATTTTGAGGGTCTGGAAGATAAGAATCTGCTTCGAGATTTCTATCTAACAGCCTTGGGGGAGTAGGAGAAGCTCCGAAACCCCGCAGGTTTTTCATTTGCAAAGGTAGCGAAAGTTTTTAATAAAGCAAACAATATGGAAAAGATGACGCTTTCGGATTTCAATGAAAAAATGATTAACGCCCGCAATGAAGGTAAGGCGATGACTGGTGTTATCGTATTCAAGAAAGAAAATTGGACTGCGATTGAGTATAGTTTAGAGGCTAGGTCTTACAAGGTCGGAAACTTGAATAATTATTTCGATGACGAAAAGATTAGCAATGCTCTATGGGCTACCTCACTAGACGGCAGTGACAAAGATGTCCGTTTGGACTACTACATCGACAGATGGGATATAGACTATTGTTACATCCTAAATTAGTATAGTATGCTTAAGTATTTCTGTAGCGCAACATGGCCAGAAGGTCACGAGCGCGAGTTTGAGAGAGAAGGTGACTACGATGTCATCAGCACAAGAAAGACCGACATACGCAAGTTTGCCAAGCAAGCATTGAAAGATGGAGCAATCGAAGTAAATGTGTACTTCGAAAGCACATGGGGAGACTTTAGAGCAGCTGGCTATGTCACCACCTTTGACCAGGACAACCCTAAAGGGACAGATGTAAGAGGAAGAAATTTCTAACCTAAAAATAGTAAACATTATGAGAGTAGAGACTTGGAACATTAAAGAGTTGACTGGCTACGAGCCAATGACAACATTCTACGAGGACTTTAGCATTGCTGACAAGTTTGGAATAGAAGCAATCGTGGATACTTATAATAACGCCTTTAACAGCTGGAAGCATGACTACAAGTATATTACTGAGCTAGTATTGGTCCTTAACTGGAAGATTTGGAGATGGCATGAGACCAACGACATGTATGCTCGATTGTACGATGAGCTATGGCGTAAGCTAGACCAGTGGTGCATTGACAACCTCAATGGGAAGGAGCTAGAATACTACTACGCTACAACGGACTAGTAGCATCATGGATCATTAAGAAGATTATATAAACTGAGTAACACATTTATACCTATGGCAGCTACAAATGTATATCAGATGGTCACAGACCGCATCATCGAAGAATTGGAGAAAGGATTTATCCCCTGGCACAAACCATGGCACGGAACGCTGAATGGAGCCGTATCGTATGTCACCAGAAAGCCGTACAGCTTCCTCAATCAGTTCTTGCTAGGAGAGCCTGGAGAATACCTAACATTTAAGCAAATACAGAACCTCGGCGGTAGTATCAAGAAAGGTGCGAAGTCGAGGTTTGTTGTTTTCTATAAGATGCTTGAGAGTATTAAGAAAACAACACATCCTACCACAGGCGAAGAGGTGGAAAAGAAGGAACAGGTGCCAGTGCTTAGATACTACAATGTATTCCACCTTAAAGATGTAGAAGGCATTGAGTCTAAACTTGGAGAACCCATCCAATGTCCTCATGAACCCATTGAGACAGCAGAGTGTATTGTTAATGATTATGTGGAACGAGAACACCTATTGTTTGAATCTAAGGCAAGCAATGAGGCATCTTACTGTCCTAGCTTAGATTATGTACTAGTGCCACTACTTGAGCAGTTTGAGTCGGCAGAGGAGTATTACTCGACGACCTTTCATGAGCTTGTGCATAGCACTTGTCATAAAAGCAGATGCGACAGGTTTATGGCTGGTATTGCTAGGAGCAAGTCTGAGACTTATAGTAAGGAGGAGCTTGTGGCAGAGATAGGTTCAGCAATGCTTTGCAACATAGCTGAGTTAGATATAAGCAAGTGCTTTAACAATAGTATTGCTTATATCAGTGGATGGCTTAGAAAGCTCAAAGATGACAACAGACTTATCGTGTATGCAGCAGCCAGAGCAGAGAAGGCGGTGAAGTATATTTTGAACGAAAAGGACTGCTAAAAGATTCACTTGAAAAAATAAAGTAACTTTTTGAAAATTAAATGATTATATGTTTTGTTACACCAAAAACTATGATTAGTTTTACAATGTCAATCAGAAATTAACTATTTAATAGTCAGTAAGTTATGAAAGTACAAGCAGTAAATGCAATCCTAAGCCACCTATCAGATGCACAGCACTTGATGAAGGCGGGTTACACAGATGAGGCAAATACTCACATCAATTTCGCTAAGTTGGTTATTCTTGCATACGACGACACAACAGAGTATGTCGAATCTGAGACATTAGACAAGATTTGGGAACAAGCTAAAACCTTTAGATAGTATGGAAGTATCCGTTAAAAAGAGAGTTGTAGGATTGATTATAACCATCCTATTCTTGATTATCACAGCAGGGAGTATTCCTTATATCATTTCATGGTTGCCTCTGCTCATAATGGCCTATAATAGCTTTAATAATAGAGCTTTTAGAGTATGGTTTCAAAGATTTTCAAACGAGATATGTAAAACAGAGTAATTATGGAAGATAAGTTGACTGATATGATTATAAAGTGTCAAGAGGTACATCAGTATTTCGAAGAACATTTTTACGACTGCTACTCAGCAGAGAAAGCTCATTATCACTTACACCTCGCACAAGAGGCGATAAACGAGTATAAGCTTGACAAAGAAGAAGGTCTAATATAAACTATCACAAGTATGGGAACATGTAATTTTCACGCTGTTAACGCAGACAGAACCTATGTTTTGTATGACTACTTTGAGGAAGATGGAGAAAGATACGAGAACGAGTGGTCTTTCCTTAAGGATGATATTAAAGAGTACGGCCTTACTGTAGGCTGGATGGATGCTCTATGTAAGAGCTTCAAGTTCGGCAGAGAGGCTGATACTGCTATTATTTGCCAGGAGTTTTGGTTCCAGTACAAGAACTCTGGGTTGAAGTATCTCATCACAGCCTACATCACTATTAACCCTGGATACTATGAACATAGTAACCTAGATTATAGACTCGTAATTGATTGCTGTGACAGCGATACCCCTAAAGAAGATGTTGCAGACATTATAGTTGACGACTTTATTGATGATAAATATGGGACATCACTATGTTATCTGTCTAATGGAGTGGGAACGAAGATTTGGAATAATGGTATGCGAAAGATGCAGAAGCATAACTTCGAGAAGGCCATTACCAAGTTTGTAGACCACATAATAGAGGAGTGTGAGACTATGTGCCATAACCTATCTCATGATATATATAGAAAGGTTGGCGCATTTAGCAACGGTGAATGTATTTACGAGAAAATAGCTGAGTAGTATGGATAAGATATACGAATGGTGTCCTTATTGTTGTGACGAGGTTGAGTTAGACAATAAATTTGAGCCACAGATTTGCCCTAGCTGTGGGAAGCCTATATTGCCGTGTAGCTTATGTTGGATTTGTCTTGGGTGGGATACAGGATGTCCACTGAAAGACAAGTAAAGAATGGTGAAAATGTATTAACGATTTAAGACTATGAGCGAAATTAACGAAAAGAAATGTCCAAGGTCCTATAATGTTGGAGATGCAACAGCAAATATATTGGATTGCATACAGCTAGGAGAAAAGTTGTATAGCAAGATGTCGGATTGTCTGTGTGATATGTACGGAAGGATGGCTGATGACGATGATTTGCTCAAAGCATATCTACCCTTCAAAGAGTACATGATGAAGCAACTGACAAATTCCATTGAGGATAATATGGCCCTAGATAAGAATCATAGAGATGGTAATGTGATAATATAAAAAGGAGTCACTAATGACTCCTTAGTCCCTATTTAGCAAAGATGACCACTAAAAGTATAATAGTGCCAAATATGCCAAGTAACCACCAGCCAGCTCCAGATACTTGGCCCGATTGTGGCTTTGTTGATTGCTCTGATTGTTGAACTGGGGAGAAGTGATTTCTAAGTGCTCTAATGTCGTTGCACATTTTCCAGAACTTTATTATTAGCAAGACTTGTAAGATTGCTGCTGCGATAATTAGCACCCAGTAGATGATAGATAGTCCAATCATAGTAGTGTGTTGTTTTTAGGTTAAAGAATCGTTTTCGGTGTAAATATACACTTTTTTTTTAATCGCCACAAACACATTCCCTAAGATGCTGTGCAAGCACCCCAGCCCAAACTATATCCAGAGCGCAAATAACGCTCTACAAACCAAAATAATGACCTTTATGAAGGTAAATAGTCCCTAATTAAATAATTTTTATTTTTTTTCTCAAAAAGTGTTTGCAAGTCAAACACTTTTATTTTACCTTTGCCGTAGCGTATGATGATATACGCCACTGAATCTCTCGAAATTACTATCCATGCGTGGAGAGTCTGTTGGCGTATTGTCAGCAGACTTTTTTGTTTAACCACAATTCAAAGTATGGACTTAAAAAAGAAAGTTTTTCTAAAGCTTAAAACCGGAGCACAGGCATTCGGTTATAAGCGTGATGAGTTGATGAGTGTCGCAGCGCATATTGCCGACAATCTGAAACTTGACGAAAATGCCTCGGAGGAAGATGTTGAAGACGCTGTAGACGCTGCTGTCTCTAGTTGTATTCCCTTCCTAAAGTATGGTCAGTCTATGGCTACGCGAGTTATCAACGACTCTAAGTTAAAGGATGACCATGACCATGACGATGACGACGATGACGACGATGATGACAACAACCAGAAACCATCGTCTAAGAAGTCGCCAAAAACAACCTCTACCCCCAAAGACGAGACCCCAGCATGGGTGAAGGAGTTACAGAAGTCTGTAGAGACCCTAGCCAACCAGGTTGAGACGATGAAGGGCGAAAAAGTCACCACAGGTCGTAAGGAGCGACTTTCAAAGTTGCTTGCTGATACTGGCACCTATGGCGAAGCGGCGTTGAAAAACTTTGAGCGCATGTCGTTCAAGGATGACGACGACTTCGATGACTATTTCACAAGTGTAGAGGAAGACTTGGCAAAGTTCAAGCAGCAGATGGCAGACAGTGGTCTAGCACACCTCACTAATCCACCAACGCCTAAGCAGGACAAGCCAAAGGGAGAAGACAAGGTATTCACAGACGAACAGCTTGAAGAGATTGCCAGTGGCTTCTAGCTTTAGTCATAAACATTAAGCAAATGGACGCAACAGCAAATTTGTCGAAAACCGGTGAGGTCGTTGGTTTTGGCCTTGATTCGGTAGTTATCGTAAACTATGTTGGTGGCATTCCTGGTGGTCGCACTTTGGATGTTACCGATTTTGCCCCAGAGACAATCAAGGCTGGGCATCTTGTTATTCGCAGCACTGCTGACGAGACAGTATTCAAGCCTATGCCTATCACTCCTCGTGGCGACGATTATGATTCACTCCCCTCAAACTTTGAGTATGTAGGTGTAGTTGTAAATAGCGTATCAAAGGAGGCTCCTTTCGTTGGTATCATGAATCATGGTACATTCAACGATGTAGCAGCTCCATATCCTCTCACAGAGGGGATTAAGGCAGCTCTCAAGGAGGCAGTTCCAACACTTATTCCCTATCACGCTTAAACCGAAGTAGACTATGAAAGAATCATTGTTTTCAGAGTATGTAAAGGGTTTCATGCCTAAGTTGCAGAAACTCATTGAGCTTGTAAATGGTAAGCGTGGTAATAAGCAGACTTACCTTCACAAGACTATGCTCCGCAAGGAGTATTCAGCAGACCAGAAGTGGGAGAGCGCATCTGTAAACACTCAGTTTGTAGCTGCCGACATGGTATCTATGGATTCTGAGTTGCCAGCAAAGGCTCGTGATTCTGTAGCTCGCGCTACAGGTATCTTGCCTAAGATTGGTATGAAGAAAATCCTTCGTGAGACACAGATTAACGCTATCAACATCATGAAGGCGCAGGGTGCTACAGCAACTCAGATTGCAAACAAGTTGTCTAACGATGCAATCGCATGTGCTGCTGGTATTGATGAGAAGAACGAGTTTAACTTCCTTGTAGGTTTGTCAGATGGTGTAGTAGCCGTTGACGATGCAAACAACGAGGGCACAGCTCTCCGTGTAGACTTTGGCTACCTCGTAGAGAATACCTTTGGCGTTAAGGTAAAGGATGCAGTTGATAAGGATGCCATCCACAAAGTATTGTCTAAGGCAGATGCAGATGGTAACTCGCCTACCACTATGATGTTGTCACTGGCAACATATAATGGCATTCGTCAGACTGACTGGGCGAAGGAGCTTGTTGCTACATATCGTGGCATCTCATATAGCTCTGCATCAGCACTTCCTGTTCCTTCAGCTTCGATGTTCGACGAGGCATTCTCAGATGAGTTCAACGGCATCAACATCATCAAGGTTGACCGCTCTATCATCGTAGAGAAGAATGGCAAGCGAGTATCAAAGAAGCCTTGGAATGACAACCGCATTATTTTCCTCACATCAGAGGAGGTTGGTGCTCTTGTTTGGGGTACTCTTGCAGAGAAGACCAACCCTGTTAGTGGTGTAGTTTACTCTTCAGTTGATGACTACAAGCTCATCTCGAAGTATTCTAAGAATGACCCATTGCAGGAGTTCACAAGTGGTCAGGCTCTTGTTCTTCCAGTTATTGAGAATGTAGACCAGATTTATATCCTAGACAAATCACAGGTTCAGGCGTAATGAAGGTAAAAATTCTACAGGAGTTCCGCGACAAGGATAACTATAGAAAAGTCTACAAAGTGGATGACATAGTAGATTTTTCGGCAGACAGATTCCGAGAGTTAAAAGCTCTCGGACTTGTCACGGAGATTCGCTCAGAAAAGCAAAAGGAGACTAAATCAAAAGTAAACACAGATGCAAATTCATGATGCTATAATTGCTAACCTATATCCTTATGATGTAGACGAAAATCTGATTCTTAAGGCTTGTGTTGATAACGATATACTTACAGATGATGAGTATCATCCAGAGTCCAAAGAATATGTTGCTAGAGCAACTATAGATATACTTTCTAATCTTATAAGTTTATCTAGTGAAAGTGATTCTGGTTATTCATTATCCTACAATGTTGACAAGTTAAAAGAGAGGATTTTGTTCATTGCTAAGTCTAATGGGTTGGCTGATATAGTAAATGAATATGATAGCAAACCGAAGGTTTACATAATGAGCTAATATGAGGAGATACCCTTATACACTAGAGATGCTATACGAGGAGGATGCTGTTCTCAATAGCGATGGTTCTTGGTCTGAAGGAGTTAGAAAGTGGTGTTGTGTGTGTCCTTGCAATGCAAGTCAGAATGGCAGAGCACAGGAAATATCATTGAGTGATGGGACTCTAAAAGTTTACTCTTTCGAGGTTACAATGCCTTCCTGGCAGAAACCTATCCCTCCTAATACTCAAGTTAGAATAGTCGATTATAACGGCATTAACATCTTCGATGGTAAACCTAAAACAGAATCTAGTATTTCGTATAGGGTGTTGAGTAATAATCTCCCTAAGCAGAGACATGAAAAATCGAAATTATGGCTCTAAAGTGGACTAATGAGAAAGAAGTTGATGCTCAATTTAAGAAGCTTGAGATATTATACAATCAAAGAGCAGTTGAGTATCTAAGTAGGCTAGGTGAACAGGTGGTAAAGTATGCCAAAGAGAATGGAAACTATACAGATAGAACAGCTAACCTGCGAAACTCAATAGGATACATTGTAGTGCAATCTGGTAATGTAATAGTCGAATCATTTACAGGAGGAGCATCCCCAAAGGAGGCTGGTGGTGATGAAGCTAGAGCAAAAGAAGCAGGTCTTGAATATGCTAGACGAGTTGTTAGTGAATATAGAAAAGACAAAACATACCTGGTATGGGTAGCGGGTATGGAGTATGCTGCTTATGTCGAAGCTAAAGACTATGATGTAATACAAGGGTCAGGAGATTGGGTTGAATCACAAGCTCAGAAGCAAATGGAAAACTTCAAACGATGGTTAATGAAAAGAGCATGAAAAAGTTAACATCTGCTGAAATCTTCGATATAGTGTGGTCTTCATTGAGAAACTCTGAGTTGGCAAATGAGGTGCCAACAATGTACGCAGACCATTTTCCTGAAAAGACCACAAATAGCCAACTTTCTGGTGAATTTATAGTAGTTTCCCCACTGTCAAATGTGTTTGAGGATATTCAGGTAGCTACAGTAAATGTTAATATCTACTGTCCTGATATCACCCCGACTATTGACCGCATAGAGCAGAGGTATCCTAATAGAAAAAGACTAGGAGAACTATCAAAATTAGCTTATAAAGCCCTTTCAGGTTTCCCTGTCTATGATAGGTACTTTTTTACTGCCCTAAGCGAAACTGTACTGAGTGAGCAGGATTTTTCCTACTCGTTTATCAATTTCAAAGTTCAACTAAAAAATTATTAAGATATGCAGATAGTAGGTCTTAAGGAAATCCGCGTTGGTGCGCCTTTGGATAATGGTGTGAAAGATTCAAGTTCAACAACCGCTATGGTAGCATTCAAGCGCATCAAGCAGCCTTTTCAGGGTGGTATCACATTTAACTTTACCAACCCTACAGCCTCCAAGTATTACCGCGAGGGCCAGGCAGATCCATTCTTTACACTCAAGGACCCTACATCAGGTTCTAAAGATTTGTCGTGGAATGTAGCCGACTTCGATGATGATACATTGACATTCTATTTCGGCACGAAGTCTCCAGAGGAGGGAAAACTCTATGAGGGTAAAAAGGCTTTCGTTTTCGTATCTGAGACAGGTGCGTCGCTTGCTTTCGCAAACCTCAAGTATTCGGCATCATTGACTGGTGGTATGAATACAGGTGCGCCAGCACAGATCGCTGTAACGGCAGAGGTACTTGTACCAGCAATCAAGGGTTACTCTTGGTGGCCAATCGAAACCCCTAGGTTTACAGGTGCTGATTGGACAAAGGATGATGCTGACGACGACAAGTAGCAACCATCAACCCTCTGAGAGTTAATGACTCGCATTGCGCAGCGAGAGCGCAGAGGGTACTATATATCATATTATGCAATATGACACACAGAAAGATATCTCCGAAGCAACAGATGGACTTACGAGCGTTATCTATGCTCGTAGATAAGCCACAAACATTTAAGATAGAGGGCAAGGATGGAGCTATGCATACCTATTCTTTGTACCCCTTACAACTTGGTCGCTTGGCACTTATAACCGAGCGACTTATCCATTTAGACCTTATCCTTGACGACCCAGAAACAGATGTAGTAAAGGCTATGTGGGAGATATGTTCCTCTGAGCCACAGCGCGTAGCAGAGATTATCGCCATAGCAACGCTCAGAACACGCGAGGACATAGAAACACGACTTGAGGAGCGTATACAAGAGCTTTTATGGTCGCCTACGATGACACCTCAAGCATTGGCTAATATTCTCTATACTATAATCTTTCAGAGCTATCACGAGGATTTTATGAAGGCTATCAGATTGGTAAAAATTCTCTCGGTGAAAATTTCCCAAGAAGAGAGAGGAAATCTGATAGCTATGGCGGAGACAGCATCTGGGGACAAGTAGATACTATCTTAACCAAATATCATTGGAGTTGGGAAGAATTGATGTGGGGTGTGAGCTGGGCGAATGT
>JAEIGA010002056.1_pt1 | contig 32083 bp, 15 predicted proteins | sample 9270691 | NCBI WGS metagenome assembly JAEIGA01 (sample SAMN17057246, study PRJNA624740) | gut metagenome | biome: biome; isolation source: fecal sample | host: Bos grunniens | place: China: Xizang | collected 2019 | reverse complement strand
CGGAGTGCTTCCGGAACTGGAAAAGAAACTCGAGGCTGATCTGGTGGCTGCGGAAGAGCATAAAGAAAACCGCCTGCTCAAGGAAGAGGTAACTGAAGAGGAAATCGCAGACGTTGTTTCCGGCTGGACAGGTATCCCTGTCAGCAAGCTGGTCGAAACGGAACGTGAAAAACTGCTGAAGCTTGATGAGATTCTGCATTTCAGAGCAAATGTTCCTCTGGATGACTATTTCGCTTCGATGAAATCCAAGCTTCCGTGGTTCTATTCGCTTGCATTCCTTGCACCTGCCTGGGCGGTCAAGATGTTCATGAAGCCATACGCGTTCGAGAAGGGCATGGGAACACAGTGGTGGGTGGAAAACGACCCCGAAAAACTCGAAGCATATTACGGATCCCGCTCGGAATATGACGCCATCCGTTCATGGGACGACGTTCTGCCCGGACCGATGTGCAAAACCTGTGACCCTCAGCACCTAAGTGATTGATAAACAGATAGCTAACATAGTATGCCTGCTGAATTTTGCAGCAGGCGGATGCGTGTAAGTCGTTGAGTTACAAACATATGAGTGACGCTACAAAAATACGTATATTGGATATATTGGAAGAGACTATGGCGGACGGCCCTGGCCTGCGCACTTCCATTTACTGTGCAGGCTGCGCCCACCATTGCCCCGGATGTCATAATCCTCAATCGTGGGACTTCAAGGGAGGTTATGAGGTGACAGTGGATGAACTGCTTGAAGTCATCAAGGCGGATGAATTCGCCAATGTCACTTTCTCTGGTGGCGATCCTTTTTATCAGGTAGAGGCATTCACAGAACTGGCGCGTCGCATAAAGGAAGAAACCGGCAAGACCATATGGTGCTATACCGGTTTTACCTATGAGGAAATTCAGGAGGATCCTCGCCTCAGCCAGTTGCTCCCTTATCTTGATGTGCTGGTCGACGGTCCGTACGTCGAGGCCCTTCGAGATACAGATCTTCGCTTCCGCGGCAGTTCCAATCAGCGGATCATAGACTTAAAAGGAAATTATGCATAGAAAGATTTACATATTGTTTGTTGTACTGCTCTCATTGTTGAATACTGCATATGCGGGCACGGTGGATTATGGCCTGACCTTTTATTCTCATGATGTGGATCAGGAGGACAGGACGTCTCTGCATCTGTCTCCGGTGTCTCATTTCAACATGAAGAAAGGATTTACCCTGTCCTTCGACATGAAATTGTATGAACTGCATGCTAATTATGGATATGTCTTCAGAATCATCTCCGGAGGTGGTTCTGCGTTGGATATGGTGTGCAATCTGCAAAGAGACAGATTTAGTTTCATTCTTTCGAACAATCATGATGTTTCCGAAAAGATACGTATCACTGACGCTCCTGATATTGTTACAGGAAAGTGGTTTCATGTTGATGTCATTATATCCGAGTCGGGTGAAATACAGTGCTCACTCGAAGGAAGCACCTACAGATTGTCACAGAGACTGCTTTCGCTGAATGATATCGATATCCGTTTCGGATGGAGCGACCATCCTGTTTTCTATACTACGGATGTAGCGCCGATGTCTATCAGAAATGTCCGGATAAAGGAGGCGGGCAAGATAAAATACGAGTGGCCGCTTTTCAGGCATAATGAAGTCGAAGTATATGATACCATTGATAACAGGGTAGCTGCCGTCAAGGATGGAGAATGGATTGCTGACAGTCATTTCAATTGGAAAGAGTGTCTGTCGATGAACACGTCGGCTAGAGTTCCCAAGATAGCATATGATACGCGTACGTCAAGGCTGTATGTTGCGACTATGGATTCGGTCCATGTATGCAGCCTTGAGACTGGAAAGCTCTTTTCTGTGAAGGTTGATTCCGGCACTCCGATATGGGATTCAGGCAATCAGATGATTTATGATCCGTTATCTGATAAGCTGGTATGTTACAGCATGCATAGCGACAGGACCGCAGAATATGATTTCAGGACCAATAAGTGGAAAGGGTCGTTTCGCGAGGAGTGGCCGCCGATATCTGGACATAGCAGATACTATGACGCCGATTCATCGCGCTTGTATACATTCGGCGGATATGGCGACCATATGTATCGTGCTGATTTCACGTGTATGGATCTGGTTACAGGAGAGCGCATTTCAACAGATATATCCCAGACTGCAAGGCCGCGTTATTTCTCTGCAATGGGGCTTGATGCAAACGGAGATGTCATCGTCATGGGTGGTTTCGGTAATGAGTCGGGTTATCAGGAGGAGTCGCCTGAAATCCTGACAGACATCATCAGGATAGATAAGGAGACTTTATCAGGAACACGTATCGGTTCTTTTGATTATGGAGATGAACCCCTTGTATTCGGCTCTACTTTGCTCTGTGATGGGGGCAGTCGTATTTATGCCCAGGTCTTCAATAATACCAGATACAAGACATCCCTGACGCTGGTGTCCTATGATTATAAGGACGGGCCAGGATTGACCCCCTATGCGGAACCGATAGAGTATAGATTCAGAGACACTGATTCGTGGTCGTCTCTGGTATTCAGCAGTGACAGCACGTGCATGTATTCCATTGTCCTGGCTTCGGCCGGACGAGGTGTAAACGAAATCAAGGTGTATTCGTTGGCCTATCCTCCGCTCAAGAAGTCAGACGTACTGCAGCCAGTTCCCACACGGCCGCCTTATTATCTGATATGTATCGCTGTCCAGCTTGCCATTATTTCAATCGTTGTTTCTTTCCTTATAAAATATTTAAGGCGAAGATACATCTGGAATGTCTTGACCGCAGACAGGAGACCTCAGTTCAACATATCCCTGTTAGGCGGATTCCAGGTGCTTGGAATTAACCGCGAAGATATCACATCCAGATTTACCTCCGTTCCCCGTCAGATAATGATGTACTTCCTGTTGAGGTATGTAAGCAGCAACAAGGCTGTTACGTCAGCAGAACTGGATGAGAAGTTCTGGTATGGCATGGAAAGGTCCCAGATCATAAACAACAGGAACGTGAACATCAGGAAACTGAGAGTCATACTTAAGGATATAGGAGATATACAGCTTCTGTATAATAATGACATGTGGAGCATCAGTCTGGGACAGGATGTTCTGTGCGACTATTTCATGATTCTTCCTCTCCTGCGCAAAGTATCGTCGTCAGACAGCATAAGCATCAATGAAATATCGCTGATTCTCTCTTATGCCAAGAACGGACCACTGCTCATGGGTTATGAGTATCCTTGGCTTGATAAATATAAGGCTGCATATTCGGATCTTCTCCTCAGTGTGATGATGAAGATAGCCAGACATCCATATATTTCTTCTGAACCTAAACTGCTCATACAGGTGGCGGATTGTATTCTTCTTGAAGACCCTATCGACGAGTTTGCAGTCAGGACCAAGTGCAGGATTCTCTATAGAATGGGACAGAAAGGCAAGTCGAAACAGGTGTATGACCAGTATGTTTCCGACTACAGACTCTTGCTCGATTCCGAGCCTGAGGCTACATATCAACATTTGCTTGGTAACTCCAATTGAAATAGTTTTTTAATAAATTAACATAGAAAGTTCTGAAAATCCTCATAATAATCAGTTCTGTTAATTGTCCGTTAATTGGTGGGTAAGACCCCCGATTTAACTTTGTGGATATAATTAATAACACATGCAGTTTTACTGCGCCTAAACTAACTGATTATGCGGATTATCGCTTGTATGAGAAAAAGACCGCTGTCGTTATTTCTTGCGATAGCAGTCCTGTCCGCCCTTCTGGGAACTATTCCGCTTCATGCCTCTTCTGCTTCTTCACAGGCAAAGGGCGTCGTTGTGACCGGACGGGTTGTTGATCAGGCGTCGCAACCGATTATCGGAGCCATAGTCTACTCTCCGGAGTACAACTTGGCTGTAATGACCGACGCAGATGGCAAGTATTCGATTTCGCTACCTGAGCCAGGTGTTGAAATCCAGATTTCATTCATCGGTTACAAGACCGAAACTTTCGTTATCAGTGCAAACAGGACTCTGGATGTGGTTTTGCGTGATGAGGCACAGACACTCGATGATGTAGTCGTTGTCGCCTACAGTACTCAACGTAAAGCCACTGTTACCGGATCTGTCGCTGCAGTGAGTACCAAAGACCTTCTCCAATCTCCACAGGCCAACATTTCCAATGCCCTTGCCGGAAGAATGCCAGGACTTCTTTCCGTGCAGCGCAGCGGTGAGCCTGGCAACGATGCTTCCACTCTCAGAATCCGTGGTGTCGGAACATTTGCAGGTGATCAGAATCCCCTCATCATGGTGGATGGTATAGAGTCGGCCAATTACAACAACATTGACCCGAATGAAATTGAATCGATAACCATTCTCAAGGACGCTTCGGCTACTGCGGTCTATGGCGTACGAGGTGCAAATGGTGTACTTCTTATCCAGACAAAGCGCGGAGAGACAGGAAAGCCAAAGGTGTCTTTCTCTACCAGTGCCGCAGTCACCACCTTCCCTTTCCTGAGGGAGAATATGAACGCCTATGAATGGGCAACTGGATATGACAAGGCCCTTGCATATGATTCGTTCATTTCAGGCAGTTACAATCCTCTGTTCGAAAAGATAGCCGAGTATTACAAGACCGGTGAGAATCCTGTGCTTTATCCGGATATAGACTGGTATGACTACATGTTGAGAGATTATAGCATGCAGACCCAGACCAATATCAATGTCAGAGGTGGATCTAAAAGAGTGAAGTATTTCTTCTCTCTCGGATATTTCACGCAGAACGGTATGCTTGAGACTTCTGCCGTACCTCAGGATTATGATTATCAGATCAAGTACCGTAGATACAATTTCCGTTCGAACTTCGATATTGACATTACAAAGAACCTGACTGCAAGTATCGACATCTCCACACAGATAGACAACAAGCGCGGACCGAATTGGAACACCGACCTGCTGTTTGAGATGCTGTCATCGGTTCCTGCAAATGCATCGCCGGGAATCGTTGACGGAAAGATCGTGCATATATCTGAAATAACCAACTCATCATGGTCTCCTCTTGCCGCATATAATAAAGGTTGGCATAATGACTATGGTAATACGCTCAATGGTTCGGTAAGACTCAACTACAAGATGGATTACCTGCTTAAAGGTCTCAAACTTCGTGGAGCACTCTCGTACAAGAGCTTCAATATGGAGGTCAAGACATTCTCGAAGGAGTCGGTGACCTACGAAGCCAGAGTTGTGGATGACGGTATCCTCTACGTTCCTTCTGGAGACCCTCAGGAGCCACGCGCAGGTTCTTCGACAAACAAGGACAGAAGAATCTATCTCGAGGGTGGTGTCGAGTGGGCTCAGAAGTTCGCTGACCACAGCATCAGTGCGCTGGCGCTCTACACCCAGAGCCAATATCACAGCCCTAATCTCGCATTCCTTATTCCGAACGGATATCAGGGAGTCGTAGGACGTCTTACATATGATTATGGCGGACGTTATCTGGCTGAATTCAATATAGGTTATAACGGTACCGAGAATTTTGCTGAAGGCAGACGTTTCGGATGGTTTCCTTCGTTCTCATTGGGATGGGTGCTTACGGATGAGAAGTTCTTCCCTAAAAATGACGCCCTGACATTCCTCAAGTTCCGTGGATCTTATGGAGTTGTAGGAAACGACAAGGTCGGTGGTGACCGATTCCTTTATCGTCCGACAGCATATACTTATGTAGGCAATGTCTATAACTTCGGTGAGACAAACAGCACATATCAGGCTTATCAGGGAGTGGTTGAAGGCAAGATCGGAAACCCTTATCTGACATGGGAGAAGGCAAAGAAACTGAACGTCGGAATGGATGCCCACTTCCTTAAGGACAAGATCTCCCTTACACTGGAATGGTTCGAGGAGAATCGAGATAACATTTTGACCAACAGAGGTACTGTGCCGGATATCATAGGTGCGAACATGCCTGCATATAACCTTGGACGGATGCGCAATTCCGGTTGGGAGGGCGAACTTTCCTATAACGACAGATGGGGTGAGTTCCGCTTCTTTGCAAAGGGAAACTTTACCTATGCCCATAACGAGATCCTTGAGCAGGACGAGGTCAACTGGCCTTATCCTTATCAGTTCAGGACCGGAAACAGATATGGTCAGTTCTTCGGCTATGTGGCTGACGGACTCTTCAACACGTGGGAGGAAGTCAATGACGTGAACAGGCCTGTATACCAGTGGAATAACAATAAGCTTCAGCCGGGTGACATCAGGTACCGTGACATCAACGGAGACGGAAGGATTGACGACAAGGATATCGTCCCTATCGGTTATTCCAATTTCCCTGAAATGATGTTCGGATTGAGCATCGGAGGAAGCTGGAAGGGATTGGATTTCTCTATCCTTCTTCAAGGTGCTTCATGCGTGTCGACCCTTCCTTCCAGAAGAACAATGCGCGGATTCTACACCGCGACAGGAGCAAACAAGGACTTGCTCAAGAGCTGGTCTCAGGAGCGTTACGAAAGCGGACAGGAGATTGTCTATCCTCGATATTCAGTATCGAACGACACACATAATTATGTGACAAGTACATTCTGGATCGAAGATGCATCGTATGTGCGACTCAAGTCTGCAGAGATAGGCTACACTCTTACCACACGATGGCTTTCAAGGGCTGGTATATCAAGTGTAAGGGTATATGCAAACGGTAACAACCTGCTTACTTTCTGCAATCTCCTTCCTGGAGAGGATCCGGAATATCCTACAATGTCTGCAAATGCAGAGCCTTATCCATTGACAAGGGTCTTCAACCTTGGTCTTAATGTTAACTTCTAATAGGTGTCAATAATGAGACAGATATTACGATACATATTTATTATATGTCTGATGCTGGTGTCGGCTTCCTGTGATTTTCTCTCTCCTCCTCCAGGAGTCGATATTACGGAGGATGATGTATTCTCATCAAAGACAAATGTCGAGACTCAGCTGGCCAGCATATATCAGAGAGGTATACACTCGAATCTCGGCTATGGAAACGATGACCAGAAGGGAGGTAAGGATACGACTAACCCGCATCTTTGCCCATGGTCCGGACGCAGTGACGAGTCGGAACAGTGTGCCCCATGGTATGAGCCGAATACATGGAATGCAGGTGCTGTCAGTCCTGACAATACAGATGACGAAAGGTGGAAGATGAGATGGGAGGCCATAAGAATGATTACCGTCATGCTGAAACGTGCGGATGAAGTTCCGGACATCACTCATGCTTATGCAGCTCAGCTGAAGGCAGAATGCAGGGTAATCCGCGCCTTGAATTATCTTGAACTCCTCAAGTTCTATGGAGGAGTGCCTATCATCAGGGAATACATTGATGTGAACTCGGATCTTAAGCGACCTCGCAACAGCATCAATGATGTAGTGGAATTCATCGTTGAGGAGTGTGACCTGGCTGTTCCTGACCTTCCTGGCCGTCAGTTAGGCGTAAACCGCGGAAGAGTGGATCAGGGAGCTGCCTATGCCATAAAATCAAAGGCCTTGCTTTATGCTGCATCACCTCTTTTCAACACAGACACTCCATATCTTGATTTCGGATCCAACAACGACCTTATATGTTATGGTGACTATGATGAGACAAGGTGGGAGCGTGCGGCTGCTGCTGCATGGGACTGTCTGAAATGGGCGGAAGCTAACGGATGCATACTTATAGAGGATCAGGGAGTAGAGGAGAATCACAGATATTCGTGGGAAGAGTATGACAATCCGGAGATAATTCTCGCTGAAAAGTCGCATGGCAAGAAGGGTAAATGGACATGGCCATGGTCTGCAATCGCACCTCCGACCATATATCCCGGTAATGCGGGACAGAGCGGTCTGACCGTTACATTGAATCATGTGAAGAAATACGAAAAACGCGACGGAACCCCTCAGACATGGAATGGAGGTAATGACCTTCAGAAGAAGATGTCAGAGCTTGACCCTCGTTTCAAGTCTTGTATCGTAGGCAACATGATGCCTTGGAACAATGAGTTCCCTACTGTGGAAATCTATCAGGGAGGACGCGACTGCAACACATGTTACGGAGGATTCTGGCTGCACAAGCACTATCCTCGTATCCTCAGTGATAATCCGTATGAAATCATTCCTAATTCTACTCTGTTCCAGCTCAATGAGATATATCTCAACTATGCTGAGGCAATGAACGAGGCATATGGTCCTGATGCAACAGAGGGCGAACTGGGTATGACTGCACGTGAGGCAGTGAACAGAATCAGAAGCAGATCCGGAATGCCGCCGGTAGCTGGTGCTGCGGACAAGGATTCTTTCCGTGAAAAGGTCCGTCACGAAAGGGATATAGAACTTGCTTTCGACAACCATAGATTCTGGGATATCCGTCGTTGGATGATTGCTGAACAGGATGGTGTCATGCAGGGCGAAATGTGGGGAATCAAGGTCTACAAGATAGAAGGCAATGACCGAGAGTACAGTTATGAACCATATGTGTTTGAGAAACGCACATTCAGTCGCAAGCATTATCTGCATCCATTCAGCACAAATGAGATAAATAAAGGTTATCTGGTTCAGAATCCCGGATATTAAAAACAGCCGCCATGAAGAATTTATTTACAATAATATCAGCCGCATTGCTGGTTTTGCTCACAACTGAGGCATATTCTCAGGATGTGACCGATACTACAGACGGATGGCAGGAGATTCCTACAATGGAACTGCCTGACTGGCAGACTGCAGGAGCGGTATCTTCCGTAAGTGGATCAGAATTGAGTGATTCTTATATATCAAATATAACAAACACTCTCTACGGAAGACTTCCGGGACTGACAGTTCAGGGAAACAGTGCAGAGCCGGGAGCTGACGGAGCTTCGCTTTACGGTCGCGGTATCGGTACGTTTGGTTCAGGAGCGTCCTTGCATTATGTAATAGATGGTTTTCCTGCTACCAAGGAACTTTTTGAAAGACTGACTCCAGGAGAAATAGAGTCGGTGCAGCTTCTTAAAGACGCTGCTGCTACAGCCATATATGGCAACCGTGCAGCAAACGGAGTCCTCGTGATAAAGACAAGACACGGCGAGACAGGCAACCTGAAAATCGATTTCAATGCAAAAGCCGGTTTTCAGCAGCCTCTCAGAATGCCGGAGTGGCTTGGTGCATATGATTATGTCACCTTATATAATGAAGCTCTTGCCAACGAAGGAAAGGAAGCTGCCTATCCGGATGGCCTGATCGACTTCTACAAGTCAGGAAAACACTCGGTTCTTTATCCTGATATAAATTGGCAGGATGAGATAATGAGCAAGATGAGCCCTGTCTATGTGTATTCATTGACAGCCAGTGGAGGAAACCGTTCGGTGAAGTATCTTGTTCATTTCAATGGAGTGAATAATTACGGTCTGCTCAAAGACCCTTCCGCTGTGAATGATTTTGCAAGAAGACAGAGTTTTTCCCGTTATAATTTCCGTACCAACGTCGACGTCATCCTGTCTAGGAATCTTTCGGCACAGATGATATTGGGTGGAAGTATCGAGGATAAGGTTACCCCAGGAAGGAATGAGAGCACATGGAATGTCATCGATCTGGCATCAACAGTTGCTCCGAACGCATTCCCGGTGCTTGCGGCGGAAGGCAAGATCGGTGGAAACGCCGCCTTCGACAATCCGGTTGCAGAACTTACAGAGGCAGGTTACATATCTTACAACGGCCGTACTGCACAGGCATCTCTGAGACTTACCGAGAAACTGGGATTCATTACTGAAGGTTTGAGCCTGACAGGAGCGATAAGCTTCAATAATTATTATAAGTCATACTCGAACAAGACCCGTACATATATGAAGTATATGCCGATGAAGGATTCAGCCGGTGAGATTTCTTACCAGTCGTTCGGAGAAGATACATCTCTGCAGGGTGATGAGTCATCTTCATATCAGTGGCGCAATCTGGCAGTCAACGGAGCCTTGAACTACGACAGAGCCTTTGCTGACAAGCATTATGTAAATGCCATGGTGAGCGTAAATTACGACGATTATACGGTCAGCGGTACAACTCTTCCTTTCAAGAATCTGGGTCTTGCCGGCCGTGCATCCTACTCATATGATAAGAGATATGTCGCAGAATTCTCTTTCGGATACTTCGGAAATGACAACTTCCCTAAAGCAGGACGCTACGGATTCTTCCCATCCGGTGCAGTTGTATGGAACATCTCGGAGGAAGAGTTCCTCAGGGATGTCAAAGCCGTGAATACCTTGAGAGTACGTGCGTCATACGGACTTGTGGGTAATTCAGACATCGGAGGAAGCCGCTATATGCATAACCAGTATTACGTATGGGGACCATCCTATAACTTCGGTGCGACAAACCAGTCTGCGGGAACCTATCTTGAAGGAGAAAAGGCTAATCCTTTTGTAACATGGGAAAAGGACAAGAAGCTGAATGTGGCCCTGGAAGCAAGATTCTTCGATGGACTTTATCTTTCATTCGACTGGTTCAGGAATCACAGATATGACATTCTGACCACACCATATTCATCTCTTCCGAACTGGCTTGGTTTCTCAAAGCCGAAAATGAACGTGGGAATCGTTGATAATACCGGTTTTGAGGCAGTATTAGGCTATAAGGAAACAAAGAGAGAGTTCAAGTGGTTCGCTCAGGCGAGCGCCTGGTATGCTCACAACACCGTTGTCTTCAACTCAGAGGCTCCGCAGCTGTATGATTACCGTTACAGCACCGGCCATGTGGTCGGACAGCCTTTTGTCCTTGAAGCAGTCGGATTCTTCCGTGATCAGGCAGACATCGACGCATCTCCTAAACATACTTTCACTCAGGTAAGGCCTGGAGATATAAAGTACAAGGACCAGAACAAGGATAATGTGATAAATGAAGACGATTTCTATCCTCTAGGTCATACGAATGTTCCGGAAATCACTCTTGCAGCTGATCTGGGATTCGAGTTTAAGGGATTCGATCTTTCCGTTCAGCTTCAGGCTGCACTTAATCGAACCGTGTATCTGGAAGGAAAGGCCTACCATGCATTCCAGAATAATGGAAAGGTATCGTCTTTCGCACTTGGAAGATGGACCGACCAAACCGCAGATACAGCAACCTATCCACGTCTTTCCACTACTGGAGACAAGAATAATTATCAGTATTCTTCGTTCTGGCAGAGAAATGGTAATTTCCTGAAAATCAGAAGTGTAGAAATGGGTTATACTATCTCCGGACCGGGAATGCAGAGAGCTCACATACAGGAGCTGAGGATATACCTGAGCGGAACAAACCTTTTCTCTTTTGATCACATGGATGGTTTTGCCGATCCTGAAGTCCTTTACGGATATCCGGCTGTCCGCACACTCAATCTTGGCTTTAACCTTAAATTCTGATGGCTATGAAAATCAACAGCAAATATATTTTATCGGCACTGCTGACGCTGATCTGTGCGTTGGCATGTGAAATGGAGCCTGAGATTGAATTGAATCTTACAGAAAAGGATGTGGTGGAGACCTACACCAATACGATGTATCGCGCAAACGCCGTGTATACATTCCTTCCTAACGGCTTTGCTTATTTCGGTGATGCCATGCTCGCTTCTGCCTGTGATGAGGCCGAGCATACCAATGAAGGTAATTCCGTACATCAGTTCAATACAGGTGCCTGGAGTCATCTGAACAATCCGGATAATGCATGGGACAGGTGTTTTGGCGGCATATATGCAGCTAATCTGTATCTGGAGCAGTCCGGTCAGGTAAAGATGGATTATCTTAAATTCAATCCATCAGAGCAGGCGAAGTATGAACTCTATCAGCAGAACCTTAAGAATGCCGATCTGGAGGTGCGTTTTCTCCGTGCATTCTTCTATTTTGAACTTGTCCATCGTTACGGAGGAGTTCCAATCCTTGAAAAGACCTATGATCTGGAGGATGATATTTCCGGAGTGAAACGAGATACTTTCGCGGACTGCATCAATTTCATAGTTTCGGAATGTACTGCAGTCGCTGAAGAATTGCCTTCCGTTCCTCTCAGTGAGAACACCGGCAGAGTCACCAAGGGAGCAGCCCTGGCTTTGAAGAGCCGTGCCTTGCTATATGCAGCCAGCGACCTTTACAATGACACATCATGGGCTGAAGGTTATGCAAATCCGGAACTTATATCGATGACTGATGACAAGACACGTCAGGAACGTTGGGATGAGGCTGCCCTTGCGGCAAAGGCTGTCCTTGATCTGAAGGAAGCAAGATATGTACTTGCACCGAATTATCCGGAGGTATTCACCAGGTCGTCAAGCAGCAATGAATGCATCTTCGTCCGTCGTGAGGGAAGTGGTTATTCTTTTGAACAAGCCAATTTTTCTGTCGGATTCGACAAGGGAAACAGCGGAACTACACCTTCCCAGAACCTCGTAGATGCATTTGAAATGAAGGACGGCAGCGCCTTTGACTGGAACAATCCAAATCATGTTGTAGATCCTTTTGCAAACAGAGATCCTCGACTCGAACATTCGGTCGTGACTCATAATTCATGGTTCTATGGTCGTGCCATGGATATAGCTGAAGGTGGCAAAGACGGAAAAGGTGTTGTCAATGCAACCAGAACAGGATACTATCTGCGTAAGTATGTGGATCAGGATGTCGATCTTCTTCAGGGACGAGGAACTGTCCATGCGTGGGTGATCTTCCGTCTTGCCGAGATTTACCTGAACTATGCGGAGGCAATGAATGAGGCCTACGGACCTATGGGAGACAACGGCTATGGTATGAATGCAGTGGAGGCGGTCAATAAGGTCAGGTCACGAAACGGCGTGGGAATGCCTCCTATACCATTTGCTGTTACCAAGGAAGAATTGAGGGAGAAGATCCGTAATGAAAGGAGAGTCGAACTGTGCTTTGAGGGTCATCGCATGTTTGATGTTCGCAGATGGATGATTGCACCGGAGACAATCGGTCAGCCGCTCAGAGGCGTAGAGATCCAGAGGAGCGGATTCTCGGCGGAGTACACTCCGATCGAATTGGAAGACAGGAAGTTTGAGGCCAAGATGTATTTCTATCCTATACCTCAGTCTGATGCCCAGATAAGCAAGTGGCCGCAGAATCCTCTTTGGTAAACTATTTTAGATATCCTGTAACAATATGAAACATAGAATTCTAACAACACTTTCAGCTTTGGCTCTCCTTTTCACGTCATGTGAGACAAAGGTTGGTGACAGTGATTATCCTGAACAGAAGATATATCTGCCTGCGGCTGTGGTCAATCGTGTTTATGTCATAGACCAGGCTTATCTTGATTCGGGATCGACACCGACAGAAGGGGCTCCGTTCCAGTTTGTGGCGGATTATGACAACGCCACATTCTCGATTCCTCTTTCAGTCTATAGGTCCGGCGTTACCAAGGATGGTGATGTCAACGTATCTGTATGGCTTGATGATACCATTATCTACCAGATGTATGAAGAAGATATTCTTGATGAGAACTCCGTGACGATTCTTGATGTGGATCTGATGCAGTGTACTGACCATGTCAGAATCAGATCAGGAGAGGATAGGGCGGCTTTCAATGTCGTGATAGACCTGGATTACCTTCTTGACCAGTCACGGTTCAAAAAGAAGTTTGCTTTTGCCGTGACAATATCGTCTGAAGACCGAAAAATCACAGAAGGTTATGACACCGTAGTGATAGTGGTTGATACACAATTATTTGAAAATCTTTAATTATGAGAAAAATGACATCAATACTATTAGCATTGTCTATGTTGTTCGCATGTGAGGCGATATCATATGACCGTTTTGACACATCCCATGAGGACTATGAAGTAAATGAGCCTGTTCAGGGCAATCCTGGTAATGAGGATGTAGGTGGTGGAAATCAGGACACTCCTTCAACCGGAGTACTCGCTGTCCCAGCTGACAGATTCCTTGCAAGTATCGGAGTGAATTCTTCTCTCAATGCTCGTGGAGAAAATCGCGCCAAGACTCTGGAATGCATGAAATATCTCGGCGCAAGATGGATCCGCTGCGGATATGGTGATGATTCTCAGGAAACGTTCCAGTTCCTTATTGACGGTATGCCTAACATGAAGTTCTCGATGAGTGTGGGAACCGGTGGTACAATCAACGACTTCGACAAGTATTTGAGAATCGGCAGATTCCTGAAGAACAAGGGTGCTCTGATCGCCATGGAGGGTGCCAATGAGCCAAACAACTGGGGAATCACATATAAAGGAAAGTTTGGAGGAACATGGGATGGAAGCTGGATTCCTATAGCAGAACTCCATAGAGACTTTTATGCGGCTGTAAAGGCGGACGAAGTGCTGAAGGATGTTGACGTGTGGACCATTACATGTGCCGGTGCACAGAATGAGAATGTAGGTCTTCAGTTCCTTACCATCCCTCCAGGTGCGGGATGTGTGATGCCGGCCGGTACGACTTACGCAGATGTTGTCAACGTACATAACTATTTTTCTCATCCGGGTGGTTTCAGAGCTCCTCAGAACAACCAGACATGGGTGGCTTCAGACCCTTCTTCAGCATGTAAGGTGGATGGACTTTACGGCAATAACGGCAGCACATGGAGAAACCATTACAGAGGATATAGTGAAGAGGATTGCATGAAGGTCCGCAAGGTGACCACTGAAACAGGTATCCTCATCGATGGCGCCGTAACTGAGCACATGCAGGGTCTGATGTATATGTCGTGCTATCTTGCTCAGTTCAAGAGAGGTTGGGAGTACACTTCAATGTACATTCTCAGAGACCGTTCTGATGAAGCAGGAAATCAGACTTTCGGTTTCTATACCACAGCATATGAGCCTCGTAAGGCAGCAGTATATCTTCATAATCTGACAACTGTTCTTAAAGACGAGACTCCTATAGAGAATCCGGGAAGAGTTGATTACACCGTTCAGGGAAAGTCTGAGTTCGTGCATGATCTTCTCCTTCAGAAGAATGACGGAACATTTGCTTTGGTCGTATGGGGCGAGCATTATGTCAGCGGCAAGACAGACGTCGTTGTAAAACTCGGCAAGGAGTACTCAGACGTCAAGGTGTACAATCCTGTCACAGGTCTTGAGCCTGTTCAATCATTTGACGCAGCACAGGAGGTGTCGCTTACTCTTATCGATGAGCCTTACGTAATCTTGTTCAAGTAATATAACATCATGAAGTTCAGACTGACACGTATAGCGGCTTTATTGTCCGCAGTCTTGATTTGTCAGACAGTCTTGGCGTTTGAATTGCGCCAAGACCGTCTGTATCGTATAGTTTCTCCATCTGGTATGGTGATAGATAACAGACTGAATCCGGATAACCTGTCAAATGTGTTTCTTGCTCCTGTTGATAAGGATGCCAAAGGACAGCTCTGGCGTTTTGTCAGGTATGGTGATGCCTATGTCGTGTTCAGCCCGTTTACAAACAAAAGTTTTGATGTGGTGAATGCCGGAGGAAATCCGACTCCATTAGGAGTGTGGGATTTCAGCCGTGCTAATGTCAACCAGCATTTCGTAGTTACACATCTCGATGGAAAGAACATCGAGATCCGTCACCAGAACAGCGGACGTGCCTTGAACTGCGAAGATAAGGAAGGAGAAAAGGTGCTTCTGATGAATTCAGGCGCTGCGCCTATGACATGGACATTGGAATTGACATCTGAAAAACTTCCTCCTGAAAATCTGCGCGGAGATCACGAGTGGGAGAACGAGCAGATATTTGAGGTAAACAGATTAGGTGGCCATGTTACGATGATTCCGTATTCTTCTGTTGAGGAAATGCGTTCGGATGAATATTACAGGCATCCGTGGGTGCAGCCTGAATCATCTATGCATCAGTCTCTTAACGGCATGTGGAGTTTCAATTGGGTTCCGCAGCCGTCAGAGCGCCCGCAGAATTTCTTCAAGCCGGGCTACGATGTCAGCGGATGGGACCAGATACCCGTTCCTTCATGCTGGGAAATGCATGGTTACGGCACACCTATATATACAAATGTAACTTACCCTTTCAAGAATGCTCCGGCTAAAATTATTCCGTTGGAGGGCTATACGGTATCTGATGAGCCAAATGCGGTCGGCAGCTACAGAAGGGATTTCGATATTCCTCTGTCATGGGACGGCAATCGCGTCATCCTGCATTTTGATGGTGTCTACAGCGGTTTCTATGTATATGTCAACGGTAAGAAGGTGGGTTATGGCGAAGGAGCCAATAATGTTTCCGAGTTCGATATAACCCGCTATGTTTCGGTGGGAAAGAATACCGTTGCCGTAGAAGTATACAGATGGACGGACGGAAGTTATCTTGAAGATCAGGATATGTTCCGCCTCAGCGGAATCCACAAGGATGTGTATGTGTATGCACTTCCTGCTCTTCATCTGCGTGATTATCACTTGCGGTCTTCCTTCAGTGATGGAGATTATTCCGAGGCTGAACTTGAAGCGGAAATTTTCCTTAAGAATACTTCCGGAACAGTGCGCGATGCATCTGTGCAGGTGCGCCTCCTTGACGATGCGGGTGTCTGTCTGGCAGAAGATGAAATCCGTGCAGATATCATCAGATCAGGCCGTGAAGAAAAGTATAGCCTGACATTGCCGGTGAAGCAGCCTGAACTATGGTCAGCCGAGCATCCGTACCTCCATACTGTGGAGATTGCCCTCAAGGCATCCGGTGTCATCACACAGGCTGTCAGCTGCAGGTTCGGTTTCAGAGAAATAAGCATCCGTGACAACAAGGTATGCATCAACGGCAATCAGGTCTATTTCAAAGGTGTGAACCGCCACGAGATACATCCGCGTTTCGGAAAATCGGTACCGGTGGAGACTACAGTCAGGGATATTCTCCTGATGAAGACCCACAATATCAACGCCGTGCGTACAAGTCATTACCCTCAGGCCCCTCATTGTTATGCGCTGTATGATCATTACGGAATATATGTGATGGATGAGGCAGACATTGAATGTCATGGAAATCATACCCTCAGCGAGAAGGCGTCATGGCTTCCGGCATATCAGGACAGAATGAGGAGAGTAGTTCAGAGAGACAGGAATCATAGTTGTGTCATCTTCTGGTCAATGGGCAACGAATGTGGTGGCGGAGATAATTTCGACGTGCTGCACCGGATGGTGAACGAAATGGATCCTGACCGTCCGGTCCATTATGAGGGTAACAGCAATTTTGCTGATATTGATTCCCACATGTATCCTGACATACCGAGGATGGCAAGGTTTGACCAGAACGGAACAGATAAACCTTATTTCCTTTGCGAATATGCCCATGCGATGGGTAATGCTCCTGGAAATGTAAAGGAATATTGGGATTACATTGAGAACTCCCGGAGAATGATAGGAGCATGTGTCTGGGATTGGGTGGATCAGGGAATAAACAAGTTCGGCAGACCTGACACAGAACTCTATTATGGTGGAGACTTCGGTGACAGACCTAATGACGGCGATTTCTGCGGTAACGGTCTCGTGACTGCCGACCGACGTGAGACAGCGAAGCTTAAGGAAATCAAGAAAGTCTATCAGTACATCAAGTTCCGTCCTTTGGATATCCGACAGGGCTTGATCGAAATAGAAAACAAGTATGATTTCACTGATCTTTCCATGTTTGATTTTGACTGGACATTGCTCAGGGACGGAATGCCTGTTGAAAACGGAAGTTTCGAAATATCAGGAGGACCGGACTTTAAGAGCCAGGTAAGGATACCTTATTCGACAGCATTGTCATGCGGAAGCGAATGGGTACTGGAAGTGTCGGCACACCTGGCTTCTGATATGTTATGGGCTGAAGCCGGTCATGAGGTTGCCTTTGAGCAATTTATCCTGAGTGAATATCAGCCTTCAGCCAATCCTGAAGTCATATCCGCTCTGATGGATTCTTCGTCTGAAGGTGCATTGGAATTCTCCGGAGAAGGATTCAGAATAAGATTCTCCCGTGAATCAGGGTTTATCGAAAGTCTCTGCTACGGTGGAAACGAAATGCTTGTGGCGGAAGATCCTATGGGACTGTCGTGGTATCGTAGTGTGGCCAATGACAGGTATTCTGACCAGAATCCTTATCCGTCTTCTGTATCCGCTGAATCGGTAGATTATCGTATGGCGGAAGACAGGAGTTATGTGACAGTGACTGCCTGCGGCAGACTTGTAATATCACTTGGCGGCGGTCAGGACAGGCAGATGCCATATCATCTGGAATATACAGTCCGCGCAGACGGTTCCGTAGACGTTTCAATGGCATTGACAAAACTCAAGGATCATGATCTCATCCGTCGCATGGGTATGAAATTCAATATGCCTGAAGGATTTGAGTTTGTGAGATGGTATGGAATGGGCCCTCACGAGACTTATCCGGACCGTTGCCAGTCCGGTCGTATAGGTGTGTGGAATGCAACAGTGGAAGATTTTGCTTCCGAGCACTACCTTCGTTCTCAAAGCATGGGTAACAGGGAAAATGTACGGTGGTTTGATGTCAGTGACAGCAATGGAAATGGAATCAAGGTGAGTCTGCTGGAGGGTAATATGAGTTTCAGCGCTCTTCATTATACAGACGAGGACCTTTGGATCATAGGTCATGATTGGGAACTCCCATCTGTCCGGAAGTCCCATACAATATTGAGCATCGACTGCATTCAGCAGGGCCTTGGAAATGCCACATGCGGTCCTGAACCTTTGGATGAATATATGATTCCTGTCGATGTTCCGGTAACCCTTTCATTCAGAATAACACAAAAAAGATAACGATATGAAGATCAGACTTTCAGTATTGATGATGATTGCCGTATTGGCGATGTCATGTAAGCAGGCAGATCTGACCCGTTATGCTGACCCTTTGATAGGTACGGCATATACAGGACACACCTTTCCTGGCGCTGCATATCCTTTTGGAAACATGCAGCCGAGTCCGCATACAGGAAACTTCTCATGGGAGCACTGCAGCGGCTATAATAATGACGACAGGACAATATGGGGCTTCGGCCAGAATCACCTGAACGGAACAGGATGTCCGGATCTTGGCGACCTTATGATGATGCCGTTTTCCGCAAGTTCAGACCCTGAATACAAGAGTGCTTGGGACAGAGAGTCTGTGAAGGCTTGTCCGGGTTATTATGCTGTGACATTGACAGACAACCAGGTGGATGTGCAGTTGACATGTACCCCTCATGTTGCCTATCATCGTTATGATTACAAAGGAGCCGGAAGATCTCTCTATGTCGATTTCCAGACATCCCAGCACGGATCAAGAGAACATAACGAAACTCATGTGCTTCAGGCCGAAATAAACTTTGAAAGCCCATATGTGATTACAGGACACCATCATGTGAAAGGATGGGTTACAAGACACTTCTATTATGTCATTGAGTTTGATCAGCCGGTAGTCGAGAAGACGCTTGTTCAGTCTGATCCTCGCAATGTGGCTCCTAAATATGTCTTCACATTCCCTGATGAAGCATCGCAGGTCAATGTAAAGGTCGCAATGTCTACGGTAAGTATCGACGAGGCCAGAGCCAATGCACAGGCAGAGATTCCTCACTGGGATTTCGAGCAGGTAAGGAATGACGCTTCAATAGAGTGGAACAAGTATCTGTCCATGATAGATGTTGACGGAACAGAAGACCAGAAGACCAACTTCTACACTTCTTTCTATCATCTTCTCATCCAGCCTAACAATATAGCAGACGTAAGCGGTCTGTATCGTGGTGCGGACGACAAGGTCTGCATGTCGGAGAACGGAAAATACTATTCTACTTTCTCATTATGGGACACTTTCCGTGCAGCTCATCCTTTCTATGCTCTGATGTTGCCGGAAATCAATGCTGCCATGGTAAATAACATGTTGGATCATGCTGATGCTCAAGGTTATCTGCCGATATGGACACTTTGGGGCAAGGAGAACTTCTGTATGATCGGAAACCATGCTGTCCCTGTTGTGGTTGACGCATGTATGAAGGGTCTTCCGGGAATTGACCACGAGAGAGCATTTGCTGCAATAAGGAAGTCGCTTACCGAGAATCATTGGCTTACATTCTGGGATGAGTACGACAAGTATGAGTACTATCCGTTCGACCTTACAGGTCACGAGTCTGTTTCAAGAACTCTTGAGTGCGGTTATGATGACTGGTGTGCTGCTGTTCTTGCGAAGTCACTCGGACTTGAGGACGATTATCAGTTCTTCCTCAAGCGTTCCGGTTATTGGAAGAATCTTTTTGACAAGACAACCGGTCTTATGCGCGCCCGTGACAGCAAAGGCAACTGGAGAACGCCATTCGACCAGTTCATGAACTCACATGCAGGCACATGGGGAGGAGACTATACAGAAGGAAATGCATGGCAGTACACATGGCATGTCATGCATGATCCGGAAGGTCTGGCAGAAATGATGGGAGGAAAGGAAGCGTTCGTAACCAAGCTGGATTCACTTTTCGTGGTGGATACTCGTTCGGAGTCTCATGGATTTTCTAATGATGTCACCGGACTGATAGGACAGTATGCTCATGGAAATGAGCCGAGCCATCACGTGGTATATCTGTACAGCAGGCTGGGATACCCTGAAAAGACCCAGGCTCTTGTCAGGGAAATCTTTGACAGATTCTACCAGCCACGTCCGGACGGACTCTGCGGCAACGATGATTGCGGTCAGATGTCTGCCTGGTATATGTTCTCGGCTATGGGCTTTTATCCTATGGACAGCGTGAGTGGAGAATATGTATTCGGAGCTCCTCAGATGCCGTACTTCAAGCTGTCTCTTCCGAACGGAAAGAAACTTGAGATCATAGCGGAGAATTATTCTCCAGAAAATAAATACGTCGAGGAAATCACTTTCAATGGTGAGCTACAGGGCAATGTCATTGCTTATGACGTCCTTAAGGAAGGTGGAGTCCTCATATATAAGATGAAAGACAAATGATGATCAGAAAGACTTTAATGATCGGTCTCCTGTTCTGTGTGCTGGCTGTATCCTGCTCACAGGACAGGGAGCCTGTCGATTATGTCAATCCATATATGGGAGGCATCAGTCATCTGCTGGTGCCTACATATCCGACGGTCCATCTCCCGAATTCCATGATGAGGATGATACCCGTCAGGGGAGAGTACACAAATGCCAGAGTTTCTGGACTTTCGCTCTTTGTGCATTCTCATCGTAACGCGCAGTCGTTCATTCTCTCGCCGCACGAAGGTGATGGAAGACTGGGCCTTGACCCTTCATATTCTTATGATATGGAGAAGGTCACACCGTACAGCTACAGCGTATATCTTGATGAACCTCAGGTCCAAGCTTCATTCTCTCCATCGGAGAGGTCCGCTGTCTGGGTGCTGAAATGGCAGACAGGAGACTCGCACTGGATAGTTGTCAAGGCTGCAGGAGGAAAGGCTGAATTCGAGGACGGGGCAGTCGGAGCATGGATGCCTGTAAAGGCAGACACAAAGACCTATCTGTATATGAAGCCGTCAGAAAGTCCTCTTGAAATCAGGCCGCTTGCTGATGACAGACTGGCCCTTCGTTTCGCCTCTGATAAGGTGGAACTGCACTATGGCGTCTCTTTCATTGATGTGGCGCAGGCGCAGGAAAACCTGTGCAGGGAGGTGGGCAACTCCACATTGGAACTGGTAGAGGCAGCGGGACGCCGCACATGGAATGAAGCACTCTCCAAGATCCGCGTCGAGGGAGGATCATCTGATGACAAGACTGTGTTCTATACATCATTCTATAGAATATATGAGCGTCAGGTAAATATTTCCGAATACGGAAGGCATTGGTCTGCGTTCGATGGAAAGGTTCATGACGACAACGGACGCCCATATTATACAGATGACTGGTATTGGGACACTTACAGGGCTGTTCATCCTTTACGTACAATCATCGATCCGCAAAGACAGATGGATATAGTCAATTCCTCTGTACTTGCGGCATCCCGTTCGCAGAACAAGTGGCTTCCGATGTTCCCTACAGTGGCGGGTGATAATCATTCAATGAATGGAAATCACGGAATAGCAGTCATTGCAGACTGTCTTGCCAAGGGCTTGGATGATTTCGATGTCGAGCTTGCATGGCAGATGTGCCGGAATGCAATGGAGACCAAGTCGCTTGCGCCGTGGTCATATTCTCCGGCAGGAGACCTTGAGGCCTTTTACAAGGAGCACGGATATTACCCTGCTCTTAAGCCAGGTGAAAAGGAACAGCATCCTGAGGTTGACGGATTTGAAAAACGTCAGCCGGTCGCTGTGACCCTGGGTGCCGTATACGATGAATGGTGTCTCTCCCGCATCGCAGGATATCTGTCAAAGGACGAGGAGGCATATTTTCGTGAAAGGGCCTTGAATTACAGAAAGATATTCAATGAGCAGACAGGATTCTTCCATCCGAAGGATGAAGACGGAGAGTTCCTGTCACCGTTTGATTACCAGTATTCCGGAGGCATCGGTTTCAGGAATGCATACGATGAAAACAACGGATGGATATATCGTTGGGATGTCCCTCACAACATCGCGGATCTTGTTGACCTCATGGGTGGAAAGGAGGACTTTGCGAATGCTCTCGATGTCATGTTCCAGACTCCGATAAGGTCGTCCAAGTATGAACTGTGGGGCCAGGGACCGGATCATGGAGCATTGACAGGACATTTCTCCATGTCCAATGAACCATGCATGCATATACCATATCTGTATAATTATGCAGGTCAGCCTTGGAAAACCCAGAAGATGACAAGAATGCTTCTTGACATGTGGTTCAGAAATGATCTCATGGGAGTTCCCGGTGATGAGGACGGCGGAGGCTTGAGTTCGTTTGCCCTGTTCTCGATGATGGGATTCTATCCTGTGACTCCGGGTCTTCCTATGTATGTCCTGACAAGTCCGGTATTTGAGTCTGTGACACTTTCGGTCGGAGACGACAGGACTTTTACAGTCAGATGCAGGAACTATTCCCCTGACAACAAGTATATCCTGAATGCCACCCTGAACGGAAAACCATGGGACAGGAGCTGGATATCGCATCAGGATATCATGGCTGGAGGCGTATTGGAACTGGATATGGGACGATATCCGGACAAGACATGGGCCTCATCTTCTGAATCCTGTCCACCGTCATTTGATATGGAATAAACCTTAATAACACTATAAACCCAAACAAAATGAAAAAGATTTTGAAGCTAGCCATTTTTGCAATAGGACTTATTGCAGTGGCAACATCTTGTGACAAAGATGATCCTTCAGGAGAGTCAAAACCAGACGTTCCGGTTCAAAAGTCATGGAATGCCAGTTTTGATGCAATTGTCGGCCAGAATGTATCCCTTTCTGCCGCTGTGTCTGAGGGAGATGCAATCTCGGTATTTTCAGGCAATAAAAACCAGAAGGTTGAAGCAGCCTCTGTAGGTGAAGGCGGCAATACAGCTGTCTTCTCTGGAACCGTGCTTCCTTCTGATGCATTTTATGCCCTCTATCCTTATTCTGAATCAGCATCCTTCGCCAATGCTCAGGTGACTGCTGCAGTACCACAGGAACAGACGCTTACAGCCGGAGCATTGGATCCTGCTGCGCGTATGTATCTGGCAAAGGCTTCAGGAGCAGACATGAAGTTCGCTGCGGCATTTGCAGTCATGTCTCTCAAAGTCAAAGGTGCTGAAGTCGTTGCTATGACACTTTCGTCTACAAATGAAGAGGACCGTCTGGTCGGAAAGGCCAAGGTCAATATAGGCACAGGTAAGATGACAGTTGTCAGCGGAAGCAACTTCGTCACATTGAAGGGAGCTCCGGCTGCAGGAACTGCGTACTACGTGTCATTGTTGCCTGGTGAGTTTGCCGGCCTTAAGGTTGCAGGCGTCAATGAAGCCGGTCTTACAGCTGAAGTGACCTTGTCTGCTGAAAAATGCACTTTCGAAAAAGGTAAGATCAAGGAGTTTGAAGTGGACTTTACCGACGCAGAGTGGATTCTTCGTCCGCTTACAGGTATGAGCTATGAGTTGAAGAGCGCTCAGGAGGTGACTGAATTCGCAAAGATGAAGCCTACCCCTAAAGAAGAGGTTGTAAGCCTTACCCTCTCTGGCAAGGATATCACAGACCAGCATGTCGCAATGATTGCAGATAGAGTTGGTACTGTATCTGAAAGCATTGTATGGGACAATATCGGAGCCACTACAACAGCAGGTTTCTTCGATGTCATCACCTGTGCGAAGAATGTGACTCTCAAGAATTGTTCAGACCTCGCAGATGTGTCAGGATTTGACGGATACACATCAATAGGAGGTGACCTTGTCATCGAGAACTGTCCTGCTCTCCAGCAGGGATGGCCTGCACTGGAATCAGTTGCCGGTGCATTCAAGGTGTCTGGCAGCTCTGTTCTTATGGGCCAGGAGCAGTCATTTGCTGCGCTTAAGACAGTAGGTGGAAACTTCTCAGTAGAGAACATGCCGGAAACCTTTACTTCGTTCAAGGGTCTTCAGCTTCAGACCATATCAGGAGATCTCACCATCCTCAACAACCCGGGACTTGTGGATCTTACCGGACTTGACCGCCTCGCTTCAGTAGGAGGAAACGTTCTGATTCTTGACAACCAGAAACTCACCACACTTTCTGAGGAAGACATCAAAGGATATTGTCTTGTAAGAGAACTTATAAATGCAAGGGCAGTTTCAACATCAGCAGACATCCGACTCGGCAAGACTGATGCTCTTGTTGACATCGCAACTCTTCCTTCTTGCGACGGCACTCTTCCAGGAGAGCCACAGAGCTATGTGCTCAACGGAAAGGCAGAAGTCCAGAGATTCGTATCAGGCGCATCCGGAGTTCTTGAAGTTGTGAAGAACCTTAAGATCAGCGGTGCTGATGTTGATAATGAAGTGCTTCATTCTCTTTCTCAGAGAGTAGAGAAGATCATAGGAACCATCACTCTTGAGAACATCTCATGGATTGAGGATCCTAATTCAGAAGCTAAATGGGGAATCGGTACAGCCTTCCTTGAGCCTTTCATTACCTCAGACGGAGTATTCGAAGGTGGTATCGTGATGAGAAATGTGGCAGGAATCATCAATGTGAACGGATTCAGCAACATGCAGGAAATCAAGGGCGACTTTGTAGTTGAGGATTGTCCTGATTTCCAGATCCACGACTGGGAGAACGCTACAAACAAGTTGAGAAAGGTCGGTGGAGACTTCCGTAGAATCGTTTGTGATGACAGAGGTATCAGCGGAACATTCCTCGCGGCTCTTGAAGAGGTCGGAGGTGATTTCGAGATGGCCGGCTTCAACAATTTCTCATCGTTGGAAGGAACAAAGATCAGAAGCATCGGCGGAGACTTCATCATCAGAGACTGCCCTAATTTCATGGGATTGAACGGTCTGGAGAATTTGACATGGTTGGGAGGAAATGTTCTCATTTCCAACTACGGAGCCCTTCCTTTAAGAAGTGGTGTTGTAGATGGCCACAATGCACTTGGAATCTGTCATTTCAGAGATCTGATGCTGAATGCAATGATGGAGGAAGATGCACAGGTTATAATTGTCAAGGATGAAGAAACACTCGATTTCTCTACCGTAGCATCATGCTCGGCTGTACTGGACGAGGATGAGCTTGCAGGAAATGAGAAGTATCCTAATCCAGAAGAAATCACAGGTTGGAATTAATAATAACGGATAGTATGAAAACAATATTTAAGTCATTGCTTTGTTTAGTATCAGTACTGGCAATAGCTTCATGTATGAAGGAAGAGATGGAGCCTTCAGACGGAACTCTGAAAGAAATGACGTTTAGAGGTAAAGGTGTTCCTACCAGAACTCATTTTATGCCTGATAACAGCGTCAATTGGGACTCGGGTGATGAGATATCCATTTTCTTTGAAGATGGCCGCCATTCAAAGTTCTCTACTGTAAGCCTTAAGGATAACGGCAAGACTGCTATTTTCTCAGGTCTTGGAACTGAATCGGCTTCCTATTATGCATTGTATCCTTATGACGATGACAATGCCATTTCTGGAACCACTATGACTGCGACACTTCCTTCTCTCCAGAAAGGCGTTGCAGGAACCTTTGACCAGAAGACTAATCTTTCGGCAGCGAAGTCATCTACGCAGGACCTTTATTTCATGAATCTCGGTTCATTGGTAGGTTTCTCTGTAAACGCATATAATGGTGCCACATCCGTTCGCCTCGAGAGTCTTGATGGACAGACACTCATGTCAGGATCTGTCTCTGTGGATTTCAGCGGCGATGTTCCAGCCATGACTGTGAATGCAGATGGTGGTCAGAATTATGTGGAGATGATATCTCCGGAAGGTGGATTCAATGCTCAGAGCGTTTACTACTTTGTCATTGCTCCGGGTAAATATAAAGGATTCAAGCTTACATTCAACAATGCCGCTCTTCAGGCTTCTTGCGAAATTACTACTGAGACGGAATACGACCTGACCAGAAACGGTCACTACATGATTCCTCATGTGACTATCGCGGAGTCTGACTGGGTGATTGCATCGGATGGAGACTATGTTCTTGACGGCAAGACAGGAGTCAAGTCGTTCTATGATTACAACAAGGATAAGATTTCAGTAAACAACCTCACTGTTCGTGGAGAAGGCGTTGCAAATGATGAACTCACAATGCTCGCTGAAGTTATCGAAGAGGTTACCGGTACCGTGACATTCGATGGAATCGGTGGTAACGGATGGCTTACTATCGCCAATTTCATCGGCAAGGTGCCTTGCAAGAATATCGTTGTAAAGAACATTATCGGAACAATCGAGTTCAAGAACTGGAACTGCACTAAATTTGACGGTAGCCTCCATCTTGAGAATATCGGCGACCTGGCAGCAGCTGATTGGACTGCAGGTCAGGGCGGACTCGACAAACTTGAGGAAGTGACAGGTGACCTCACTGTGAAGAACGTGAAGAAGATGGGAGCCTATACTTTCATCAATCTCAAGAAAGTAGGCGGCAACCTTACTATCGTACAGGCAATAGGAACAAGCGATAACCTTGCAGAGGATATGTCTGCTCAGGGTCTGAGTCTTGAGTCCGTAGGTGGTGACCTTGTGCTTGAAAACAACCCGTTCATCACACTTGCCGGCTTCGACCAGCTCACAAGCATCGGTGGTAATGTAGTTCTCAAGAACAATAATTCTATTCCATTGGCAAGCAATGCCCGTGCTGTAGGTTACTGTCATATCAAGGACTACATGACTGCGGGAGTAATATCTCCAAGCGCAACAGTTTCCATCATTGTCAATAATGAGGAGGTCAATGTGGCAGAACTTAAGGGTTGTGCAGAACAGGGAGGAGAAGTTGAGGTCGCAGATGTCACACTTAATGGTGTTGAGGAAATCGCTGCGTTCGTTGCTGAACATGCGGATATGATTCCAGTAAACAATCTGACAGTAACGGGAGAAGGTGTCCTTAACGGTGAGCTTGAGTCTCTTTCAAGCAAGATCAGCGAGGTGAAGGGAACTCTCACATTTGACGGTATCGGAAAGGGCGGCGAGTGGCTCAATGGCGGAAGCTTCCTTGGAAAAGTACCGGTTGCAGGAGATATCGTGATAAAGAATGTTTTAGGTATTCTTGAATTCAAGACCAGCAATTGGACCGTGCTCAACGGAGGTCTTTATATCGAGAATGTACCGGATATCGCTTGTGGTGACTGGACAATCAACAAGGGCGGTCTTGATGATATCGTAGAAATCAAGGGAGACCTTTCAGTGAAAGGATCTGGAAAGATCGGAGCATACTCTTTCATCGACCTGAAGAAGGTTGGTGGCAATTTCTCACTTGTCGGCACATGGGCAGGCGATACTCCGGGAGATAACCTTGGCGGTCAGGGCCTCAGCCTTGAATCTATCGGAGGCGACCTCGTTCTGGAAGACCTTCCTATCAATTCTCTTGGTGGTTTTGACAAGCTCACAAGCATCGGAGGTAACGTGATCATCAACTGTAATAACCTTGCAGAAACCAATGCTGACGGCAAGATCGGATACTGCCTGATCAAGTCTTACCTTGAGGATGGCGTAATCGGCGCTTCAGCAACTGTTACCATCACCAACAACGGCAATCCGGTGTCTGTTGCGGATCTGGCCCGTTGTCAGGAACCTCAGGCTCCTGAAGTACCTTCGGACCCTTCAGCTGAGGATGTAGTCCTTGAAGGAGTACAGGCTCTCGAGAACTTTGTTGCTCAGCATGCGGAACCAGTAGTCTTGAAGAGCCTTACCGTGACAGGTGAAGGTATATATACCAACCATCTTGAATCTCTTGCTTCAAAAATCAGCGCTGTTCAGGGCCCTGTAGTGTTTGATGGCATAGGTGCAGATGGTCATTGGCTGACACTTGGAAATTTCTTCGGCAGAGTTGTTTGCGGCGGAGACATTACAATAAAGAAAATCAAAGGTACTGCCGAATTTAAAAACTGTAACTGGACAGTCCTCCCTGGCTCTCTTACCATTGAGAACATCGGTGACCTCGCTTGTGGAGACTGGACTACCAATATCGGAGGACTTGACGATATTACAGAAATCAAAGGAAATCTGACAGTAAGAGGCACAGGAAAAATCGGTGCATATTCCTTCATCGACCTGAAGAAGGTTGGCGGAAGCTTTACAATCGTCGGCACATGGCCAGGCGATACTCCGGGAGATAACCTTGGCGGTCAGGGCATGAGCCTTGAGGCTATCGGTGGCGACCTTTATCTTGAGGACAACCCGATCAACACTCTTGCAGGATTTGACAATCTTCAGAGCATCGGTGGCAATGTCATCCTTAACCTTTCCAATCTTCCGGCTACCAATGCTGACGGCAAGATCGGATACTGCCTGATCAAGGATTACGTCAACAGCGGAGTTATTTCCAACACTGCAACAGTGACAATCAATGGTCAGCAGATGGATATGGCTCAGATGCAGGGCTGTGCTGATTAATGAATAGATTATTAAATATGATTTGTTGCTTTCTTCTGTCTTCCGCTCTTTGCGGAGGACAGGAGAAAGTTTCTATTATTACTTTCGATCACACTGAATGGGACTTCGGCAATGCCAGGGAAGATGGCCCTCTGTTGGAACATGATTTCAGTTTTGTCAATACCGGCACTGCACCATTTGCTGTTGTTGAAGTCGCGACATACTGCCGTTGTACAAAAGCGGTCTTTTCCAGAGATGCTGTAGCTCCGGGGAAAGAAGGTGTGGTCAAGATAATTTTTGACCCTTATGGTTATCAGGGACCGATCAGCAAGGGTGTAACAGTCATTACGGACAGGGGAGACAATGTTAAACTGACCTTTGATGTGGAACTCACTCCTCGTGTAAAGCCGGTAGAAGAGGAATATCCTGATCTGTTTTCACCGGGTTTGCGTATTGAAAAGACGGAATTGAATTATGCTCTTGTAAAATCAGGAGAATACAAGAGTCTGGAGCTCCGTGTCGTGAATGTCAGCGAAGAGGAACTCTCGCTCTCGCTGGCCTTTCAGGATCCGGCGCAGAGAGACCGTGTCAGTTTTGTCTGTCCCGAAAAAATTTCACCCGGAGAGAAAAAAGACATCGCCATAACTTATGGTCCGACGTCTCAAGTAGGAATTTTCAGCGACACTTTGACTTTCTCTGTCGGAAGTTCGTCGTTCCTGCGCTCTATATTTTCTTCAGAAACAGATATTCCAGTCGTTCTCAAGGCTGCTGTGGCTGAAGATTTCAAGGGAAATTCCGGCGGGGGCGGGTATCCTGCCGCCTACATTGCATCCTCGTATTTCAATTACGGAAAACTTCCGTCTTCTTCTCAAACGGTTTCTACAACCTTCACCCTTTATAACAGAGGGTCAGACACTCTTATAGTGAGGGATATTCATTGTCCTGAAGGGCTTTCTTCTTCACTTGCTGTGAATACAGAAGTATCCTCAGGTGCCAAAATAGATTTCACTGTAACTATAGACCCGAAGGCTTTTCCGCAAGGGTCCGTATTTGAAATAATAAAGATACTTTTCAACGATCCTGAAAAACCGGTACGCGACCTTATGCTCGCGGCGAAAATCATCCAGTAAATCAAATCACCATGAGGCACACTCTTCTTGCTGTTATGCTTCTGCTGCTGTCATCTTGCGCTCAGACGCAGATGAATCTCCCGCAGCTCCAGATTTCAGAAAACGGTCACTATCTTCAGACCTCAGACGGAACCCCTTTCTTCTATCAGGGAGATACCGCCTGGGAACTGTTTCATCGTCTTGACAAAGATGAAGCTGATGAATATCTCAAGGATAGGGCAGAGAAGGGGTATAATGTCATTCAGGCAGTAGCTCTTGCGGAACTGGATGGCGTGGATGTTCCCAACGCCTATGGTTTCAAGCCGCTTTCAGACAGGGATCCGATGACTCCTTTTACTGTCGACGGAGACGACAATGATTATTGGGACCATGTTGATTATATAATCGGAAAGGCCAATTCCCTAGGGATGTATGTGGCCCTTCTGCCGACATGGGGACGTTATTGGCATGATGGCACTCCACTGTTTACTCCACAAAGTGCAGCGGTTTTCGGCCGTTGGATAGCAGATCGCTATAGTAAGTATGATATCATCTGGGTAATGGGTGGAGACCGTAATCCGAATACGCCGTTCCGCGACTCTGTGATAGTTTCAATGGCGGAAGCGGTTAAAAGTGCGGATTGTAAGAATCTGCTGACCTATCACCCTGCAGGCGGTTATTCGTCTTCAGAATGGTATCATGATGCTCCTTGGCAGGATTTCAATGCCAGACAGAGCAGCCATAGCCATCGCTACCATTCCAACTATCATATCATTGCGGATTTCAACAGAAATCCAGCCAAGCCGATTGTCGAGATAGAACCTCTTTATGAGGATCATCCGATAGAGTTCCGTCCCGAGGATCAAGGGCACTCAAATGCCTCGGATGCGCGCAGGACTATGTATTGGTCTGTGTTCTATGGATCAGCAGGTGTGACATACGGTCATCATTCTGTATGGCAGATGTATGACAAGGATAAAGGCCGCGATCCTATCAATCGTCCACTGATGTCGTGGAGGAAGGCCCTTGACCGTCCGGCAGCGGGTCAGACGATTCACCTTCGCAGACTGATGGAATCACGTCCATATTTTACACGTATCCCGGCAGAGAATCTTATTGTGAATGAGGATATCGCAACTTATATTCCGGGCTCCGGACGTTATCGCATTGCAGCAACAATGGATTCCGAGGGCTCATATGCGATGGTATATGTACCCCATGGAGTCGAGTTCTCCGTCAATGTTTCTCTTTTGAAGGCAGACAAGCTGGTAGCATGGTGGTATTGCCCACGTACGGGCAAGGCTACCAGGATAGGAAAATTTTCAAATTCATCAGACCCTGTTACATTCATTCCTCCAATGCCAGGAGAACCTCTGGATTGGGTGCTTGTAATAGACGACGCTGCCAGGCATTTTTCAAAGCCTGGCAGGTAAGGTCAATCTGTTCTGAAATCAGATTATTCGTGTACCACGCGGTCGCGGAGCTCGGCAAGTTTGCCGCCGTTCCACCTGCTGGTCGTACCAACGAGGTATCCGGTGATACGCTGGAGCTGGTCGATGTGCTCTCCGCCGCAGTGTGGACACTGAGTCAGACCCTTCTCTGCATTCTCGAATCCGCAGTCCATGCAGCGGTTGCGGTTGTGGTTCACTGAGCAGTATCCGATTTCGTACTTATCCATCAGGTCAACGATTGACATGATAGCCTCTGGATTATGTGTCGCGTCACCATCGATCTCCACATAGAAGATGTGTCCACCTCCTGTGAGAGCATGGTAAGGTCCTTCGATCTCAGCCTTGTGCTTAGGAGTACACTTGTAGTAAACAGGAACGTGGTTCGAGTTGGTGTAGTAGTCCTTGTCTGTAATGCCGGGGATGATGCCGAACTTCTTCTTGTCACCACGAGTGAAACGTCCGGCAAGACCTTCTGCAGGAGTTGCGAGCACACTGAAGTTGTGCTTGTAAGTCTCGCAGAACTCGTTCACCTTGCTTCTCATGAAGTTCACGATACGAAGACCGAGCTCCTGTGCCTCAGCAGACTCTCCGTGATGTTTGCCTATAAGTGCGATAAGCGCCTCAGCAAGACCGATGAATCCGATTCCAAGAGTTCCGTGGTTGATTACGGATTCGATGGTGTCATTATCCCTGAGCTTTTCGCTGTCCAGCCATAAT
>JAEIGA010002055.1_pt1 | contig 32085 bp, 26 predicted proteins | sample 9270691 | NCBI WGS metagenome assembly JAEIGA01 (sample SAMN17057246, study PRJNA624740) | gut metagenome | biome: biome; isolation source: fecal sample | host: Bos grunniens | place: China: Xizang | collected 2019 | reverse complement strand
TCTGTCAGTCTAAGTCTGACTTTGATTTCTCCCGACTTTGCAGGAGTCCTCAGATACAAAATTATTCTCTCCATATTTTCCGTATTCCGTTGTGCAAATTTAATAAAATTGCACAACCAAAACAAGATTTAATGCAATATGAATGAGATTTGTTGCAACATTTGCCCTTTGTAAGTCATTGATATATAATGTTGTATGATTTTGGTGTTATTTTATAGTATTGCATTGAATGAATCCTGTCGGAGTCACCAGAGCAGAGCGATCTGTTCACAAACGTCCAGCAAATTTGCTGGACGTTTTATTTTTATATGTGGTATTTAAAAGCTTGCTTTTACAATGCCACATAAAAATAAACAGGAGTTGGAGCGCAGCGACTACTACGTTTGTGAACATCTAATCACTATGCCGTGACGACTAAAGGAAAAGACCTCGCACAGCGATGGCTAATCCTGTCGGAGCTTAGCGACGAAATCCTGCTGCGACTGGGCGTTTAAGAAGCTTTTCCTGTCAACTAAGACTATGCTTTAGGATAGATTTTTGCCAGGTAATCATAATGTTCCCCTACCGCCACCACCTCGGCCTTGAAGCCATTCTGTTCCGCATAATAGGAAAGAGTATCAAAATCGACATAGAGCCAGTCAAAACTCTCGCCAAGAACAGACATAGGTAAAATCGAATGGCGCGAAGGCACATACTCCATCTGATAATCCAATTGGCCATAATAGTCATCAGCAAGATCGATCTCAAAAGAGCCGTCTTCATCCTCATAAAGATAGCGCAGATCACTTGAATCCATAAGTACACATCCCCCTGGAGCAAGAATCTGCTTCATTCTGGCAAAGAAATCTGGCATATTTTCAAGACGCCCGATTATACCGGAACCGTTCATCAGCATCAGCACAGTATCGAACTTCTCATTAAAGCTCCCATCATAAAGATCAATCAGCCTTGCATCTATCCCCTTTTCCTTCATAACAGTAACAGAAAGAGGGGAAATATCAATTGCCACACTGGCCTTCCCCATCGCCTGCAATGCCAGCGAATGACATCCGCTGCCAGCTCCGACATCAAGGATTCGACCTTGCGCAGCTCTCAGGGCTACCTGTTCCAGGATAGGCATCTGATCGAAACTGCGGAATAAAGTTTCCAAAGGAATCTCGTCATCATCAAACATTGATGAATGTACGACAAGTTTTCCCCCTTGTCTGCCTGATTTGTGGAAATCATATATCGCAGCTCCCATAGGGTCACCTTCAGGACGAATTACTTTAGTCTGCATAATCTGTCAAAATTTCAGTTATCTGGGAAACATCAAACTTGTCACCTGTATATGCCTGGGCAAACGGCATTCCTTCAGCAAGTACTTTAAATCCCATTGACTCTGCCATCTCGTTAAGAAGTCGCACACTCGCAGGCGCCCACGTGTATGATCCGAAGGCATAGAAGCGTCGTCCTTTGATAAGTCTTGCCTGAAGAGCACGCATGAAGGTTTCAACAGGAGGGAATATACCATTATTACATGTAGGAGATCCAACAACAATAGTATCATACTTGAACACATCCCTCAAGGCACCTGAAACGCCAAGTTCACCGGCATTATTACATGCAAGGTCATGGATGGCATAAGGAATCCCCATTGAGTCAAGCTGCATTGCAAGAGCATCCGCTGCAGCCGCAGTATTGCCATACATTGATCCATATACGATGCAGACGCCTCTCTCGACCTCATATCTGCTCATTTTATCATAGAGAGCTACAACATCATTTATACAGTTTTCCCACACAGGACCATGAGTGCTGCAGATTCTCTTCAAAGGAAGTGCAGACAACTTCTTCAATGCCGACTGGACAGGTGTTCCGTATTTTCCCACTATATTGGAATAGTACCTGATCATCTCGTCCTTGTATTGTTCAAAAACTCCATCAGCATCCACAGGATCATCTGCTACAGAGCCAAAGGTTCCAAATGCATCACCAGCGAACACTGTACCTTCCTCAGAAAGCCATGTAACCATCGTTTCCGGCCAATGGACCATCGGAATAAGATGAAAGCTCAAAGTACACGAACCAAGTGTTAGTGAATCGCCATCCTTTACAACGACAATACTTTCGTCCGGAGTACCATGATAACCTTTAAGCATAGGAACAGTCTTCGGATTGGCAACTATCTTTATCTGAGGATACTTTTCCATGATATAGGTTATCAGGGATGAGTGATCCGGCTCCATGTGATTAACTATCAGATAGTCAACCGTACGATCACCGATAGCTTCGCATATGCTGTTCATATACTCTTCTTCAAACCCACACTCGACCGTGTCAATGAGAGCGACCTTTTCATCAACCACAAGATAGGAATTATAGCTTACGCCATAAGGTAAAGGCCATAGTCCTTCAAAGAGGACCTTGTCGTCATCGTTGACGCCAACATAGAATATCTTGTCACTTATCTTTTTCATATCCGACTATTTTACGTAAAGATATTATAAAAATGCAAATCTTGTAGCAGACGTGCCTTAATTTTTACTTTAATACAATTATTATTAACTTTGTGTGATAACATCGCTTACGCGCAAAGATTAATACATCTGCAGAAAACCATGGATCCGTGTTTTGCAATAATAGACAGGAACACACTAAGCTACATGGCGTTGAGACACGTCCTTCAGGACATGTTCAATCATGTGGAGGTATTTGCGTATAACTCAATCGAGGAATTCATCCGCGATTCCAACAGACACTTTGTTCATTTCTTTGTCAGTTCAGACATATTGTTCAGAAATGCCGAGGAGTTTGAGACATTGAAGTCACAAACAACTATTCTTGCCCAGGGAGCAGGTAATCTGAATTATCCAGGCTACCGGATTCTGGACATCTCACAACCGGCAGACAAAATAACAGACCAGTTGACATATCTCCAGACAACAGGCAAATACGATGTCAGACATAATATGCCGGATGCACCTGCTGACATCATAAACCGTCTTTCAAAGCGAGAACAGGACGTGCTCAGGCTCATCGTGAAAGGTATGATAAACAAGGAAGTCGCACATGAACTGAACATATCTATAGCAACTGCCATCTTTCACAGAAACAATATCTGCGACAAACTGAACACAAGATCAGTCGGCAAAATGACAGTCATGGCCGTGCTGTCCGGTCTTGTCGATATAAATGAGATCTGATCATGAAGATGAATATCCGAAACATATCAGCCAACACAGGTAAAGCTTTGCTTGTCAATGCTTTATTCATGCTGTTTTCCCTCGGCATCTCTATCCTGTACGGATTTGACAGCGGATTTACTCCGATGCTGATCAGTTTCCTTATAACACTTATAGTTGGCGCATTCCCACTTATATTTACCCAAAGTGCACAACAGGATTCCATCAAAGACGGATATGTGACAATTGTACTTACATGGCTGCTTTCCTTTATATTCGGCATGCTCCCATATGTTCTTTGGGGCGGAGAATTCACTTTGATGAATGCATGGTTTGAAAGTGTATCCGGATATACCACAACAGGATCCACCATACTGACTGACATAGAGTCACTTCCACACAGTCTGCTCTTCTGGAGATCATCAACTCATTTCATAGGCGGATTGGGAGTAATCGTGTTGCTCCTGCTCATACTTCCCGACTCTAATGCATTCAAGCTCAGGCTTTCTCATCTGGAACTTTCGTCTATTGCCAAGGACGGATATCATTTTAAAAGCAGCAAGGTAATCAGGGTCATCATTACAGTATATATCTGCCTGACAGTGGTTGAATCCGTATGCTTATGGGCAGCCGGCATGACTCCGTTCGACGCGATAAATCATGCTTTCAGTACCGTGGCAACAGGTGGATTCAGTACAAAGAACGCATCAATAATGCATTATGACTCCAACCTGATATACATAATCATAATGATCTTCATGGCAGTTTCTTCCATGCATTTCGGAGTCATCTATGCCATCTTTGCACAACGATCATTCAAGCCGTTGAAGCATTCCGTAACAAGATATTATCTGACAGTCATTGCAGTAATTGCACTTATAATCACTGTGACACTTGTCAGACAAGATGGATACAATTCATTTTGGAAGGCTCTGCTTGACGGCTCATTCCAGACGATCAGTTACATTACAACTACAGGCTTCGGTCAGGCCGATAACGCGTTATGGCCGATGCTCGCGAATGCATTGCTCCTTTTTGCAGCCTTCCATGGCGGATGCTCCGGCTCAACAACGGGAGCTATCAAGGCAGACCGTGTGCTGATAGCCAGCAAAGGTCTTGCAGGAGAATTCCGCAAGAAGCTTTCTCCTTCATCGATATTCAAAGTAAAACTTGGCAATAGTTTCATACAGGAAGAGACCTTATCATCCGTCTTCCTCTTCATCGTATTGTATATAATAGTGCTGTTTGTATCATTTGTCAGCGTCATGCTTTGCGGAGTAGAAGTCGGAGATGCATTTGGAGCAACATTGTCGTCCATCGGCAACGTCGGTCCCGCTACAGGTACACTTGGCACTATGGGCAATTTCTCGACACAACCAGAAATTGCCAAGTTCATATACACACTTGACATGTTCCTGGGACGTCTTGAAATATTCCCAATCCTGATTGTCCTGTCTATGATATTGAAAAGAAACAGATCATGATCAAACTACAGACTCCAGTTACAGACACAAAATGCAGAACAGGCATTTCATACTCAGACAAGATACTTATGCTGGGTAGTTGCTTTTCTGACAATATCGGAACATTGCTGAAGAACTACGGATTCAACGTCTGCATCAATCCTTTCGGCACCCTTTACAATCCGGCATCGATTCTTTCAAGTATTAGAAGGTTATCTGAAGAGCGATCATTCATACCAGATGACTGCATGGAGATCGGTGCGGGAGACAAGCGCATATGCTCTTTCCATCATCATACATCCTTCGCAAGAACAAGCGAGGAGGAATTCCTTATCAATGCCAACAAAGTGCTTGACAAAGCTTGTGCGTTCTTCAAGGAATGCAACAAAGTTATCATCACTTTAGGAACAAGCTGGTGCTACAGGCATGTACAAAGAGACATGATAGTGTCTAACTGTCTCAAACGCCATCCGCAGGATTTCGTCAGAGAGTTCCTGCAGCATGATGAAACAGCAGCAATCCTTAAGGAAATCATGAACCTATGTCAAGGAAAGGAGTTTATCTTTACTGTCAGCCCGATACGACATCTTAAAGACGGGGCTCATGGCAATCAGATCAGCAAGGCATCTCTTCTGTTGGCAATAGAAGAGATTTCCGGAGTCTCTGATTATTTCCCTGCGTATGAAATAATGATGGACGAACTACGCGACTACCGTTTCTACTCCGAGGACATGTGTCATCCTACACAACAGGCTGTCAATTATATCGGAGAGCGTTTCTTTGACTGGGCATTACCGGCGGAAGAACATGAGATGCTCAAAGAAAACATACGGAGATTCAAGCATGCGTCTCACAAAGCCTGACTTTAAGTGGCGTCTGACTCACGCCACTGCTTCGGAGAGCAGCCGACAATCTTTGTAAACTGGCGGTGAAAATTAGACCTGTCACTGAAACCGGACATCTCACCAACCAGATTTATAGACAGATCCTTCTTTTCGAGGAGAAGTTGCTTTGCATATTCAATACGATGCGCTGTTCTCCATGTCTTGAAATCCACCTTTATGACAGTGGCGAAGTATAGATGCAGCATCTCCTTAGATGTCTTGAGTTCCTTGGCAATCTCATCGCGGCTCTTGTCAAACTCACGAAACATCTTATCATCCACCCACTTCTGAAGTGCCTTTTCCAGCCTCTTGAACTCGGCATCGTTCATTGTACCGTCCGGATCTTCAAGCTTTGCCTTTTCCATCTTCTTCTTTTCAAGTTTGTCCTTTATATCTTGAAAAGACAAGGTCCTGTAGGCAAAAGCATCCAGAAGAAGCTTATGACTGCCAAGGAATGATATGAAATTGGCAGAGAAATATACCATAAATGCAACATACCACAATGCATATATCTTCATCATACCACGTGGCATAAGAAGATACACAAGGATGAACATCTGCGTAAGCATCATGATGATGTAACAGAAGCGTATCCATTTTACCTTGTGGTCTTCCTCATCATCGTAATACTGTTCAAGTTTTGTCACACACTTGATGTATGCTTTGCGGAACTGGAAAATGTGAATTATGCATTGTGCCAGAAAAAGAGTGATGAAAGCGACAAGTCCTATGATGCGCAACGTGCCTGGACCAAGAAGGAAAGCCCTCATCAGAAGATAGCTCATGACTATCACAGCCAGAAGGTTAAGATAGAACTTGTCATTGTCGCGTTCTTCAAGAAGATTAGTCAGAGAAAATGAAAGGACTACAGAAGAAACCGATGTGACAATAAACATCATCAGTGCGGAAAAATTCTCATAATCATCTATTCCTGCATAATTAAGGCATGCGAACATAAGTAATGAGCAGACGAAGAAGCACATGGCTATAGTGTTCTTTGTCTTTACTATACGACGGGAGTATTCAGTTGCAGGAACCTTGATGAACCATAGAAGGCACGAAAGGATAAAGGAAGTGACCATCACAATTACTTGTGACAGCTGAAGATTGAAGACAAGTTCAGTTATGTTGACCATGCGGTGGTCGGGAAATTATGGTTAAGAATTTATTCCGGCATCCTTCGACAGATGCCGGAATTTATGATTTCGTCTTATATCAGGATCTTACCATCCGAGGACGTAAGAGAAGATGAGCGGAGCTACGATTGTTGCATCAGACTCTACGATGAAACGTGGAGTGTCAACATCAAGCTTGCCCCATGTGATCTTCTCGTTAGGAACTGCTCCTGAGTAAGAACCATATGAAGTAGTCGAGTCAGAAATCTGGCAGAAGTAAGCCCAAAGCGGAACGTCAGGCCACTCGAGGTCCTGAGCCATCATCGGAACCACACAGATTGGGAAGTCACCTGCTGTACCACCACCGATCTGGAAGAAACCTACACCCTCTCCAAGACAGTTCTCACGATACCACTCAGTAAGGAAGATCATAGTCTCGATACCATTCTTGATCATGTTAGGCTCGAACTCGCCTTTGATACAGTGTGCTGTGAAGATGTTAGCTGTTGTACAGTCCTCCCATGCAGGAACTACGATAGGAATATTCTTCTCGCAAGCTGCAAGAACCCAGCTGTCCTTTGGATCGATTTCATAATACTGCTCGAGTACACCGCTGCGGAGAAGCTTATAGATAACCTCCCAAGGGAAAAGTCTCTCACCGGTAGCCTTCATCTCGTTCCATACGTCAACGAGATGATCCTCAAGACGGCGGAAAGCTTCTTCTTCAGGAATACAAGTGTCAGTAACACGGTTCATGTGATTATCGAGAAGTTCTTTCTCCTGAGCAGGAGTAAGGTCGCGATAGTGAGGAACACGATAATAGTGGTTGTGAGCCACGAGATTCATGATATCCTCCTCAAGGTTGTTTGCCGAGCAAGAAACGATCTGGATCTTGTCCTGACGGATCATCTCAGCAAGTGAAAGGCCGAGCTCTGCTGTTGACATGGCACCAGCCATTGCAAGCATCATCTTACCACCCTTGTTCATGTGTGCGTCATAAGCCTTCGCAGCATCAACGAGAGATGCTGAGTTGAAGTGACGATAGTGGTGTGTAATGAACTGTGAAATAGGTCCTTTTTCCATTTTATATATATGTTTAATAGTTAATGATTCCATACTACAATCTGCGAAATTACGGATTTTTTCGCTATTTTTGCAATCGTTTTTGGGGTAATTTCCCAAAACGGATGAAACGAAACGAACATCATAGACACAACATGCTGGATATCAATACCATAGAAAAGCTCGACAAGATTGCAACACCATTCTATTACTACGATATGGACCTGTTTCACAGGACTGTTGACTATGTTGCAGAGCTTGCAAAGGCACATAATATAAAGGTTCATTATGCCATCAAGGCCAATGTAGAGAGAAGGCTTCTTGAATACATAAGCGGGAAGGGATTCGGAGCTGACTGTGTAAGTGGAAACGAAGTGCTTCATGCGCACGATTGCGGTTTTCCTGCAGATAAGATCGTATATGCAGGTGTAGGTAAAAGCGATAAGGAAATCTATCATGCCCTGAAACTTGGTATCGAGGCATTCAACTGCGAGTCACTCCAGGAAATCTATGTCATCAACGAGATGGCTCACGTTCATGGTGTGAAGGCAAATGTATCAGTGCGAATCAATCCGGACATTGATGCTCATACTCACAAGTATGTGACTACAGGTCTATATGAGAACAAATTCGGTATCTCACAGCATGAATTCGACAAGTTGATAGACATTCTGAAGAAAAGCGAACATATCGACTTTTTCGGACTTCATTTCCACATCGGATCACAGATTACCCGAGTAGAGGAAGTGTTCGGACTTGAGTGTAAGAGAGTGAACGAGATTGTTTCATATTTTGAACGCAACGGCCTCAAGGTCAGGAATATCAACCTTGGAGGCGGTCTTGGAGTTGACTATGATGACCCTGATGAAAATGAGATTCCCGATTTTGATGCATGGTTCAGGACCATCTCTGAGAACATTGTCAGACGTGAAGACCAGAATGTCCATATTGAACCGGGACGTTCACTTGTCGCACAGTGCGCCACACTGATTTCACGCGTGCTTTTCGTAAAGAGCGGCGAGACAAAGAACTTCCTTATCATGGATGCGGGTATGAATGACCTGATCAGACCAGCCCTGTATGGTGCATACCATAAGATTGAAAATCTGTCAGCATCACAGAGGACATTCTACCCTACCCATCAGGCATATGACATTGTAGGTCCGGTGTGCGAATCCAGCGATGTCTGGGGTGCTGGCCGTCTTCTTCCTCTGAGTGTCAGAGGAGACATGATGGCAATACGCAGCACTGGAGCATATGGACAGGTCATGGCAAGCCGATACAACATGAAGGATCTTGCTCCGTCGGTATTCAGCGACGACCTTGCTGCAGCGCCAGAAGTAGTAGACTACTTTGCTTAAGAGATTGCCGGTCAAGCCGGCAATGACGACCAGACACCCGTCATCCCCGACTTGATCGGGGATCTGAAAAACCAGAAAGAAAAAACAAACAATATATGTTCGAAAATTTAAGTGAAAGACTAGAGCGATCGTTCAAGATCCTCAAAGGAGAAGGCAAGATCACCGAGATCAACATCTCCGAAGCTATGAAGGACATCCGTCGCGCCCTTCTGGATGCTGACGTAAGCTACAAGATTGCAAAGCAGTTTTGCGATGATGTAAAGAAGAAGGCTATCGGACAGAACGTCCTGACAGCTGTCAAGCCTCAGCAGATGATCGTAAAGATCGTGCACGATGAGCTTGCAGCCCTCATGGGAAGCGAATATTCTGACATCAACATCAAGGGATCTCCAGCAGTGGTTCTCGTAGCCGGTCTCAACGGTTCCGGTAAGACTACATTCTCAGGCAAGCTCGCGCTCAACATCAAGAGCAAGAGAGGAATGCGAGTTCTCCTTGCAGCCTGCGACTATTTCCGCCCTGCAGAGATTGACCAGCTCAAGGTCCTTGGAGAGCAGATCGGAGTCGAGGTATATTCAGAGGCTGGAGTTCAGGATCCGATTCAGATTGCCCAGAATGCCATCAAGAAAGCCAAGGCAGAAGGTTATTCTGTAGTAATCGTCGATACAGCCGGACGTCTGGCTGTTGACCAGGAGCTCATGGATGAGATCTCAGCACTCCACAAGGCCGTAAATCCTACAGAGACGCTCTTTGTTGTGGATGCAATGACCGGTCAGGATGCAGTGGAGACAGCCAAAGCATTCAACGACAGGCTCGACTTTGACGGAGTTGTCCTCACCAAGATGGATGGTGACACCCGAGGCGGTGCAGCACTCTCAATCCGTGCAGTTGTAGGCAAGCCGATCAAGTTTGTCAGCACCGGTGAGAAGATGGAAGCGCTGGATGTTTTCCACCCATCCCGTATCGCAGACAGAATTCTCGGCATGGGAGATGTCGTATCTCTCGTGGAGAAGGCACAGGAGCAGTTCGACGAGAAGCAGGCTCGCGAACTGAAAAAGAAACTCGCAAAAGACCAGTTCACTCTCTGGGACTTCTATCAGCAGATCCAGCAGATCAAGAAGATGGGTAACATCAAGGATCTTGCGTCAATGATCCCAGGCATGGGCAAGGCGCTCAAGGATGTGGATATGGACAACGATTCATTCAAGAGCGTAGAGGCTATCATACTCTCTATGACTCCATATGAGCGTGAACATCCGGAGTGCATCAACGGAAGCCGCCGCAAGAGGATTGCAGACGGTTCCGGAACATCACTCCCTGAGGTGAACAAGCTTCTCAAGCAGTTCGAAGGTACCCGCAAGATGATGAAGGCTGTCATGGGTGCAGGTCCTATGGGCAACATGATGAGAGGCATGGGTCGCAGAAGATAATTAGAGAGACTCAGACAGACATTCAAGTGTTCGTATAGTGACAATTCAATGTCACCTTACACACAGAAGCTACGTACAAATACGTAACTATCAATACATTACAAAACAGCATATGTGTGTATAGTGACAGAATTTTGTCACTATACACACATATGCGTATTTTACTCTAACAAACGGACAATCTCACTCACTGTCATACCAGTAACACGAGCCAACTGCTTGGATGACGAACTGAACCTATGTTTCAGATCTTTAATCATATTTCGCTTAAGAAATTCATCTAAATCACTTATTGATTCAACCGAATATTTTTTATCCAGAAGTTCTTTTATAGCTGAATGTAACATTGAATCACTGAATGTTATATTTTCAGCAACACCTTTACGAAGAGATAAAGATGTACTAAGAAAGTATTGGAATGAACGACCCTTACCGTAAATTCTTTCCACTGAACTATAGTCAACATAACACAGAGGCGAAACATAACCAGACGAAGTCATGTACCAGTTTTCCGGTATCTTATGACATGAATGGAAAAGTTTTCTTTGTTGCCGGATACTCATTGTACCTACTGAAACCGCATCTGCCAATAGATCCAGCTGATTGTAATAATATCTGGCACTACTCCACTCATATCCTGAAGCTACACAATTGATACCTGCTTTGACAGGATTATTCAAGACGTAAGCAATCAGACGTTTAATTCCGTCATTTTCAAGACTCACCTCGGATACTGTAGTGGTAAGATGACGTAGATACTTAGTGACACCATACTTTGAGTGAACATATCTGGAAAGAGTACTCTTGTACATATTTATAAACTTCTTTGCACGTTCCTCTGTACCCAATAGTACAAAATGTACATGATTGGACATCAATACAAAAGCAAGAAGTTTAAGCTGCGGATACATGCTGCACACTACGGCTAGGATATTCATGCCGGTAATGTAATCTACCCTATCTCTGAACAATTGTCTATCTTCCAATCCCTTTGTATACACGTGAAAATACTTCATAGCCTTTTTGTCACAAAGGTCGCTGTACTTATCCGTGTAACAAAAATGTACACGTTTAAAGTCAGAAATCATATGCACAGATATCTGGGAAGCTGATTTTGCAACAGAAATTTGTTCATTTTTTACAAAATATCAAACAAATTTCAATATTCGAATACACTAAAAGCATATCACACAGAAACAGAAGGCACGCAAGCACGAAAATCATACGGAGAGAGACCTATCACTTCAAACGTCATAGCATGTAAAATATGTTTTAATCAAACAGCGTTCGTATAGTGACTGAAAATAGTCACCATACGCACAATCATTTCATATAATCCACTAGCACCCAATATATTACAAAAAGACAGTGTTCGTATAGTGACAAAAATATGTCACTATACGAACACTTCAGATTTCACTCTGCAGTTACAGATCCGCCTTTTCAAATTCCGTTGTGATTGCAAGGATTTCCTCTCCGTATTTCTTGAAGGAAATTTCTCCGAAACCTTTGATGGAAAGGAGTTCCTTCCTGGTGTGAGGGATGTATGTGGCGATGTCAAGCAGGGTTGTCTGGTGCATGATCATGTAAGCCGGGACATTGTCCTTCTTGAAGCGGCCCATGCGCCATTCCATAAGTCTCTCTCGGAGTTCTTCATTGACTGACGTAGGCACGTCCAGACGTTTCAGTTTCTTGACTGAAGCCTTCTTTCTGTCCTCAAGATACGCAGAAGTCTTGACACGGCTATATGCACCCGGCGTATATCTGCATTCCTGAATCAGTGTCATACCACCATGCTTGATGTCCAACTCAACCGCCAGCTGTTCATAGACATCCTTGAGTTTGGAACTGATCTCCTTGCTGTCGATCTCCATTGTACTGCATGCTGAGCAGAAGTCACGTATGTCATTCAACAGCGGCAGGAAATATCCGGAAGCCTTATGGATTCTCTCATTAAGGTAAGTATCATCAGGCATACGCGACTGCTGGATATGTCGAAGCTGAGCTATGAACCTGACTGCAACTCCACGTGCATCGTCCAGTTTCTCCACACGTTCGATCAATCCCCTATATTCATTTTCATACAGTTTCTCCAAAGTGCCGGCCCATAGCTTCCTGTATCGGGCAATGGTCTTGACGGTCTCTGAAAGATCAAACAGTTCGCACAACATGTCATATTTGTATCCATCCTCTTCTGCCTGAAGTCTGCTGGCTACGACCGACATTGAAGGCATGGATGCATTAAAAGCTGCAACATAGCTGTCCGAACATATTCCGGACATACGCACAGGCGATTCGAGAGAGATTCCTTCCAGCGAACGGCAACGTGACAAGGCAACATATACCTGACCGAATGCGAATGCCGCAGAAGCATCAATAATCACACGATCAAACGTAAGTCCCTGACTCTTATGGATGGTGATGGCCCAAGCCACTCTCAATGGAAGCTGACGGAACCTACCGACAACAGAAGGTACGATCTCCCCATCCTCATTGAGCACATATTGAATATTTTCCCACTCTACCGGACTGACCCACACAGGCAAGTCTCCATCCGCCGGCTCAACTTCAACAGTACCATTAGGCTTTATGGAAATGACCTTTCCAAGTTTACCATTGTAATACTCCCCTTCCGGATCATTTCTTATGAACATTACCTGAGCGCCTTCCTTCAACATCAGAACTTCGTCAGCCGGATATATATTTTCAGGAAAATCACCTTCCACATCCGCTTCAAACATTCGCATTTCACCAGGCAATTCATCCAATTTGCTCATATTGACACTATCAGACTGAGAGTTGTGAGTTGTCAGACGTATGGTCTGGCCATCATCCTCATATGCATGCAGACGCGAATTCAATGAATTCAGTACATTTTGAGTCACACGGTTTTCGCGCACTGCATTAAGCAGTTCCAGAAACTCAGCATCCTTCTGACGGTAGACCTTCTGCAGTTCGACAGTAACATAACTTAGTTTCTGCAGAGCTTTTGAATAGAAGAAATATGGAGATGGATAAACCTTCTCCATGAAGGGTCTCTCATGTTCCTTGACCACTGGTGATAGCTGCTGCGCATCACCGATCATCAGCAGCTGCACGCCACCGAAGGGAAGATCATTATGACGGTAACGTCTGAGAGTCGCATCTACAGCATCAAGCAGATCTGCCCGTACCATGGATATCTCGTCTATGATAAGCAGATCGAGAGTACGGATAAGCTTCTGACGTTCCTTGCGCAGACTGCGGTACTTCTCAGGAGTCTGATACTCGGTAACCAGCTCCGGTACATCCGGAAGATATGGACACAGAGGCAGCTGGAAGAACGAATGAATAGTACTTCCTCCAGCATTGATCGCAGCTACTCCAGTTGGCGCCAGTATGACGAACCGCTTCATGGTAGACTGCGAAATATACTTCAGGAACGTCGTCTTTCCTGTGCCAGCCTTTCCTGTAAGAAACACCGAGCGTCCTGTGCAGTTCACATAACGCTCGGCGATTTCAAAGGCCTTATCCTTCTCTATATCCATCACCTCCTTGATTTTATATTTCTATCCTATCGGAGCAAGATCAGTTTTTCAGATATTTCAGCCAGAAATCATGATTGGCATTAAGAAAGTGGTCACCTTGATAACCATAATAGCCGTGCATACCGTCCGGATATATCATAAAGTCGAACTTCTTGCCTTCCTTATGCATCACATCAATAAGCTGAAGAGTGTTCTGATGATGCACGTTGTCATCGCCTGTTCCATGAGTGAGTTTGAGCATCACGGGTTCGACAGAAGATTTCTCGACTTCGCTCGAAATGACATTAGACGCTCCTCGCAATGACGTATATGATGTCGGATAGCCAGAGACATAGTTCATGACCTTAGACACAGCATAACCTTCGGGATTGTTCTGTGGTGTGTCCATATAACGCTCGGTGTAATGCGAATCATAGAGAGCCCAGTCGTATACTCCACCGCCGGCAATACCATAATGGAACTTGTCAGGAGCCTGCATCAGAAGCATACTCGTCATTGTGCCACCGAATGAGAATCCCTCAACGCCGATCTTGTCACCATCCACATAAGGAAGGGACTGCAGCCACTGTGCCCATGCACAGAAGTCCTTAACCTCCCACACCGTCAGCTGACGATAGATCATATCAAGTCCTGCGCGTCCGTTATGTCCTGCTGCACGAGGATCTACAGTGATCTGGATGATACCGTTCTCCGAATACCACTGGTTCACAGCAGTCGGAGTCACCCAACGGTCACGTACCATAGGAGTGTTCGGACCGCCATAGATGTCAACATGAACCGGATATTTTTGGGTCCGGTCAAAATTCTTAGGATATACTATCATACCTGGAAGCCTGAATCCATCTTCTGTAAGAATGGTCACGATTTCTCCCAATGCATACTTTGAGGCATCATAATCCGGTCCCTTCCTGTCAGCGACAATAATATGTTCCGGATTGAAATGTATTCCCAAGTAGTCCGGTCCCAGGCGGTTATAACCTGGCGCACAGACACTATAACATCCGTCCGATTCCCATCCACCTTTAGTCTGGAATATTCCGATCTTATCCGGTGTCTGAAGATTCGAATACGAAGCCACAAAATATTTTCCGTCAGGAGAGAATGTAATGCCAGTGGCATTATAGTCAGGATGTGTCATAGCCCAGATCCTGCCCTTCTTATCCACCTTATAGAGAGCCTGTTTTGCTACACGCTCGCGCTTGGCAGTAAAATACACATCTCCCTTCTTCTCATCCACACGCACTATTGACACATTCCAGTTAGGACCATCAGTAAGACGACGGAAAGTCTTGCCGTCGTATGAAAGGAAGTATATCTGCTGCCAGCCGGTCTCGAACTCACGTGCCATATAAAGTCCATTATCAGTGAACACGACACCCTCAAACCAGTTGAGCCATGTCTTGTAGGTCTCATTATACACATGACGTCTGCTTCCGTCAGCAGCACTTACAGCGTAGAGATCGATTGTATTCTGAAGGCGCGGCATACGTGCGACAAAGAACTCCTTTGAATCAGGTCCCCAGAACGGGATACCGAAATACTGGTCAAGGGTCGGGTCGAAGTCGGCCCATGTAATAGATTTCTCGACTCGCTCAGCTCGCTCGAAATGACAATCGGTCGTCTCATTCCGCATGACAGTGTCAAGATCGACAACTCCGATCTGAACCTGCGGATTAGTCTGACCGGCCTTCGGATAGCGTGTCTCACTGAGCGATCCTCCAAGGGCAAGATCAGTCACGAGCGGACTTTGCGACTGAGATGCCGCTGCCTCAGGGTCGGCGAATGCAGAATAGATCGGGAACATCGGAACCTTGGAATTATCAAAACGATAGAAACCTATCTTCTTGCTGTCAGGCGACCACCAGAAGGCCTTGTATTTTGACGCACGGCCAAGAATCTCCTCATAGTACACCCACGAAGCATATCCGTTCAGGATAACATCCGAACCGTCAAAAGTCAGACGAGTCTCGACCTCTGTGGCGATGTCCACCACATAAAGGTCATTGTCACGGGTGAATGCCAGTTTTGTCTGATCCGGAGAGTATGTAAGATTCACCGCACCGACAGGATTGATAGGGAACTCGGAATATCTGGCAGGAGCCATAACATCCTCAGTACGCCTTCCAGTGCGGGCATTCACAGCAAAAGCCTCCTTATCGGCATAGGTACCATCGTAAGTAAAGATCACATCGTCGGCATCAAGCCACTTCCATGAACGTGGAATCGCATTGAACTCCTGAGCCATAGCTCCAACGGCCATCAAAGCCGCCAATGTCGCAACAATAATTCTCTTCATATTCTATTTTCATTTAATCTCATTTTACATATCCTTCGCTTCGCTCAGGATGACAGTATCATTATTCAGCAAACAATTCATCCTTAAAGTTGACCAGATACACCTTTCCGGTAGCACGAGTCATAGCAGTATAGAGCCATTTGAGATCATCCACAGTCAGTTCCTCCTGCCAGAACGGATTATCAATGAACACACACTTCCACTGACCACCCTGGGACTTGTGACATGTAATGGCATTGGCATACTTCAACTGCAGTGCGTTGTAATATTTATCCTCTCTCACGGCTTCATATCGCTTCTTCTTAGTCGTCAGATGGGCATAATCTTCATTGACTCCCTGATACAGAGCATTAGCCTGTTCATATGTCAGTGATGCGCTTTCCGACTCGAGAGTATCCAGTATCACCTTTGCAGTAATCTCCTGATCGTCGTAATCCGGGAATGAGATACGGGCTTCAGCGAAATGCAGTCCATATCTCTCCTCAAAACGGGAGATCTTCTCCAACTTGGCTATATCACCATTGGCAATATAATCAAGCCCCTCTATACCTTCCAGAAACTGATAACAGTTCTTGACAATCATCAGCTTATCATCTCTCACCAGTTTCTCTTCCTTGAACTGGACAGTCGAACGTATGCCCAGATTATATTTGATCGCACGCTTATTTGACCTACAAAGGATTATCGTATCATCTTCCCCATATTCAGAATAAGCGTCTGATATCTTTTCTATCAGTTCTCCGCCGGAAATTCTCTCGACATCATCAAACTGTTCGGTTTCAAGTCCCAGATCACATATATCCATCACCCCAAGACCATAATCCATTTCCGAAATCAAGGTCCTGATCAAGGTGGCATTGTATAATATTCCTGATTCCTGCTGCTGTCTTACTACAGTAGAAAGTTCGGCAAAAGCGACACCGCCCATCATGGCCATATAGTCATGTACAAGCGCAGGACTTGCATCAAGACCTATCGGAGGAAGCTGCGCCGAATCACCGATAAGAATGACTTTACACTCTGCTCCGGAACGTACAAACGAAATAAGGTCATCCAGGAGATTGCCGGATCCGAAACTTGTCGTAGAGGGCTGCTGTCCTGCATCAATTCCTATCAGCGACACCTCGTCAACAACAAAAAGTGCAGACTTGTCCTTGTTGGGAGCCAATGAAAACTGTCCGAATCCATCTCCACCGACAGACTTCTGCCGATATATGTGCTTATGGATAGTATAGGCCTGCTGACCAGCATACGAAGACAGAACCTTGGCTGCACGTCCAGTCGGTGCAAGCAGGACACACTTGGTCTGAAATTCCTTCAATGCGGCAATTACAGATGAAATTGCAGAAGTCTTTCCGGTACCGGCATAGCCGTTTATGACAAGAATATCATCGTCATCACATACAAAGTCAGCTATTTTCCTAAGCAACTTATCCTGGCATGAGGTAGGCTGATGCTTGAAATGAGAAATGAAGGAGTTATAAAGAAATTCACTTCTTCCCATATCATCGACGTTTTAGCATCATTGACAAGACGACGAGAACCGGATATATCTCCACTCGCCCGAGGAACATATCAAAGGCATATATGAATTTTGCCATAACCGGCTGAGCAGAATAGTTATCGAGACATCCGAGCTCTCCAAGACCAGGTCCGACAGAACCGATTGATGCAATCACACCGGAAACTGCAGTAGCGGAATCGCTTCCACACATCATCACGCACAATATCGAAATGAAAATCGCGAAGACATATACCACTATATACATCATGACAGCACTGACAGAGCTGTCACTCAGATTCTGTCCACTCATACGAACAGGGCTGATAGATGACGGATGAAGCCTGTGTCTGATCTCATGTCCGATGGTCTTGATGGCAATTACGATTCTGTCCACCTTGATTCCTCCGGTTGTCGATCCTGAACAACCGCATTGAAACGACACAAAAAGCAGTATGACTCCAGCCATCCAAGGCCAAGATGCATTGTCGCAGATAGCAAATCCCGCCGTAGACATATAGCTGACAATGGTAAATGTAGAATCCATTGCTGCCTTTCCTAAAGATGTATATCCACCCTGAGTCATCAAGGATATCATGACAATGACACTGCATACTATTATAGACCCGAAATAGTACTTAACCACAGCATTGTTCATTGGTTTGAGCGATCCAGTGACAAAGACAGAATATATCAGTCCGAAATGCATGGCTCCGACAGCCATCAAGATCAATACAATCGCATTGATCAGATCTGAATCATAATAGGCTATTGACATGTTCCTGGTACTGAATCCTCCCGTTGCGGCAATGCTGAACGCATGATTGACAGCATCGAACAAAGACATTCCGGCAGCCCACAAGGACAGGAAGGAAATCAGAGTCAGGCCAAGATATACGGAAACGATGATTCTTATGACCTTGCTGGATTTGTATCTATATCCACCTTTGGACAAAGATGACATTTCCATATTTGTCAGTTTCATACGGTACGGACTGGCCTGAGGCAGAACAAGAAGAAGAAAGACAACTACTCCCAAGCCGCCGATGAAGTGGGTAGATGATCTCCAGAAGACCAGACTCTTAGGCAAGGCTTCTATATCATTGAGAATAGTAGAACCCGTGGTTGTGTAACCTGAGACACTTTCAAACCAAGCATTTATGATCGTGAACTCGCCACCCCATATGATATACGGAAGCATTCCGAATATGAATGAAAGAAGCCATGCCAGAACAATGGTGATGAACCCGTCCTTCAAGGACATGATCTGTGCATCCTTGACAAAAATAAGTGGGAAAGATCCTACCAATGCCGTCAGCACACAACTTATTGCAAGAGGTGTAAAACCAGAGTCCACACCATAAACTACCGACACAATTACGGACAACAACATAAACAAAGCACTGACCATCAATGCTTTGCCCACATTAGCCGTTATTGCCTTTATATTCATCGGTCTTCCTTCAGATTTTTGATTCGATGTTTCAGTTCTATATTTTCCTCCAGAATCTCGGTGATACCGGCATTGATATCTGCCAGATGATCATCACCCTCCATAGTATAACTGTAACGTTTTCCTGTAGCTTTGTAAGAACGGAGTCCTTCTGCAATCTTATACATAGGATTCACATAGTTGGCCACTGTGAAGAACATCAGAAGCAGAACAAGGAGTATTCCCGCACAGACGCAGACCACGCTAGGAATGATACTTCTGTAAAAACTTGCATCGAAATTTTCAGAGTTGGTCTGAAGTTCTCCATAAACAGCGGCATTCAGCTCATTCATGCCATGGCAGAACTCATTATATGCCGGCTGCAACGTGCCGAAGAACCATTCTCCGGTATTGACGCTGTCAGCAAGAAAGACTTCATCAAACTTCATTGAAGTGTTGATGAAATTGTCAAAGGATTCATCCACCTTACGGACTATCGGCAGTGTCGCCTGAGAAGTTATGGAATTCTTCAATGTATCTGACTGGGACATGAAGTAGTCCTTGTCAAAATGCGGCATCATACTGATGTCATTCTGAATTACGACAGCAAGCATCTGATGGTTATACTCTTCTGTAATATCAGAAAGCTTCTGAGACAAGGTTATGCTCCGCATGTTATCCGAGATAAGGTCGGAAACATACTCACTCATCCTTCTGTACTCAAGGATGGATATGGCTCCAGAAAGAGCCATGATTATTGCAATCGAACCAAGAGAAAACACGGCCTTCTTTCTGATCGAAGGCTTGGTCTCCTTATTGCGTCTGAATAAGTTAAATGCCATAAACACACTATTACAAACTGCAAACTTACACAAAATCTTTTGCATTTGCTTGCAATGTACCATTTTTGCTTTCAAGAATTTATTCGTAAATTTGTACGATATGCAATATGTAAAACATATAAATCAAAGATGTTATGGGACAATTATTTTCATTGACAGCAGCCCTGCTGGTAGCGACAAATCTTTTCGCGGCATGCGGATCCAATAACAACAAAAGCAATAACGAGGACAAGCAGAAGACTGTGGTTGTTGAAAAGAAGGGTGAAGTTCTGGAGCTTTCTTCAGAAGAGTTCAACACCAAAGTATTTGATACAAAGGCAGATGGTCTCACTTTCCTGGGTGACAGACCTGTAATCGTAGACTTCAATGCTACATGGTGCGGACCATGCAGACAGATTGCCCCTATTCTCGAGGAGCTTGCCGCAGAATATGACGGACAGATCGTGATCTATAAAGTGGACGTGGACAAATGCAGAGACATCGCAGAGGCGTTCGGCATCAGTTCTATTCCTGCAATCCTGTATATTCCTATGGAAGGCGAGCCGCAGATGACAGTAGGATCACGTAGCAAGGCCCAGTTCAACGAAGAGATCGGATCAATTCTTCTCAAGAAATAAATGAGTCATATGGCAGATAACTCAGCTGACATTATAATCATCGGAGCTGGCGCAGCCGGTCTGATGGCAGCGGCAGGAGCGGCTGAAACATCAGGCGGGACAGACAGGGTTCTTATCCTTGAAAAGATGCCACGCCCCGGTCGTAAGATAATGATCACCGGAAAAGGCCGATGCAATTTCACCAACGCAAAACCCTGGAACGAATTCAGCGCCCACATACATCCCAAACCAAACTTTCTAAAGCCTTCATTCTTCAATCTCAATGCAGACAGGATGATGGATCTTCTCGCAGAAAAAGGGATGGAATATGTGATTGAACGAGGCGACAGAGTATTTCCAGCATCACATCTGGCATCAGATGTGGTGGATGCGCTGGTACGCTCGGCGCAAGAAGCCGGAGCCGAGATTGTCTGCGGTAAAGAAGTGAAAGAAATCGAAGAAGGATACAAGGTCAGATGCTCTGACGGATCGGAATACAGCTGCAGGCGATTGATAATATGCACAGGAGGTCTTTCTTATCCCAAGACCGGCTCCACAGGAGACGGTTACAGATGGGCAAAGGGAATGGGCCATACCTTGAAACCACTTTTCCCATCGCTGACAGCTATTGTTCCTAAAGGCTATAAAGATATATCTGCCGCAGCGGAGGTTACCGGGAAAGGCCATATAAACAGAAGCAATGCTCTCTCGGAAAACGGCAGACTGCTTTGTGGCAACCAGTTGAAGAATGTAGGATTCAGCATCTTCATAGATGGAAACGAAGCACAAAGCGAATTCGGAGACCTTGATTTTACAGATGGAGGAATAGAAGGACCTATCGGATTCAAGGTCAGCAGAAAATGTGTCAATGCCATTATCAATGGTTCAAAAGTACATGCTGTACTGGACATGAAGCCTGCAGTTGAAATTGAAGACCTTAATGTCCGCATCAGCACATTATGGAACGAAATCTCCAAGGATAAACGCAACAGTCAGAAACTCTACAAGGACCGATTCAGAATCCTGCTTACAAAAGTGCTCCCGCAATCATTGATTCAGGCATTTGTCAAATATAATCCGAACGCAGACCACAAGACTTTGGCAAAGGCATTGAAGAACTGGAAATTTGATATTGAGGGATATGTAGGATATGAAAGATGCGTAATCACTGCAGGAGGAGTCACACTTGAGGAAGTCACCCCGAAAACATTGGAATCCAAGCTGATGTCAGGACTGTACTTCGCCGGAGAAGTACTTGATCTGGATGCGGATACAGGAGGCTACAATCTTCAGACCGCCTTCTCAACAGGATATCTTGCAGGAATCAGTGCCGCAAAAAGCCTGATTTCAGAATAAATCAGATTACACCCGAACCGATCATTTCAACAGATGTATCCCTGGCACGTGTTGCCAGGGATTCTTCCACTGGCGTATACCAGGCAGCGAACTGTCCGGACGTAATACCACGCTGCGGTGTATCGAAAAGGATGTAGAGACCGTTATCACGCATTATCAAAGTTGCATCCTGAAGCGGCTGACGATAACGGATTCTGACACGATAGCGGCGCATCTCCCCTACTGCCATACGCATATCAGTACGGATCCAATGCACCTCGGACGGGTCTATGCGGAGACAGCTGCGTGAGAGTCCCTTATGCGTATGACCCTCTCCCACATAGATGAGATTGTTCCTGGTATCTGTCTCTATCACAAAAACCGAATCCTTATGTCCACCGATGTTCAATCCTTTTCTCTGACCGATTGTATAGAATTGAGCACCATCATGCTTGCCGACTATCTTTCCGTATGGATTCTCCTTATATCGGGTTTTCTTTATATGTTTCCTTCCACTGCGATATGTCTCAGTCTCAAACCTTATATCGTAAACCATAGGCTGAGAAAGTCTTGACAGATCATCGTCGCTCAGTAGTGCTATCTTGTCCAGATCAAACGGACAGCCATGCTCAGAGACCGGGACAGCCTTATCCTCACAGACATAATCAGTTATCATCTTGACCTCAGACTCGCCATCCTTCAAGATGGACGCAAGTGTTGTCCTCAGGAATTCATACTGCTCATTATCATCATAATACGCATCGTATACCTCAACTATATCACCTTCACACGGCTTCAGTTTCTGCTGTAGGAAAGTAGGAAGATCAACCTTACCGACAAAACAGATTCCCTGAGAATCTTTCTTGTCAGCTGATGGAAGGTCTGCCTCCTGGGCGAGTCTGCGAACTTCAGGTTTTTCAATATCACCTATCGGGAACATTGCCTGAGAAAGCTGCTCCTGAGTAAGCTGACAAAGGAAATAGCTCTGATCCTTATTCGGATCGGCACCGGCAAGAATCCTATGCACTGGCTTTCCGTCTATTCCCTCTATCGTATCCTTTCTGCAATAATGACCGGTAGCAACAAAATCAGCACCGAGTTTCTTTGCACATTTAAGAAATGCGTCAAACTTTATCTCTCTGTTGCATAATACATCGGGATTAGGTGTACGGCCCTTCTCATACTCATCAAACATATAATCCACCACCCTTTTCCTGTACTCTTCGCTCAAATCCACAAAGTAAAAAGGGATACCTACCTTACGAGCCACCAGTTCTGCCACAAAACGGTCCTCTTCCCACTCACAGTCTCCATGTAGAGTAGTCGAGGCATCATGCCAGTTCTGCATGAACAAGGCAAACACATCATAACCCTGCTGCTTCAGAAGAAGCGCAGCTACACTTGAATCAACACCACCCGAAAGTCCGATGCAAACCTTCTTTTTGCTGTTATGTGCCATAAAACAGGTATTATTTAATAAAAAGCATTATATTTGTGAGGTTTGCAAAGATAACTTAAATAAGCAGTTATGACAAACAAAGAGATAAAAATCAATTATAAGGAATACCATTCATTGGAAGAGTTGGAGCTTCAGGACAAGGAGCTGGCACAAGCTGCAATTGAAGCCACCGCACTTTCATACGCGCCTTATTCCAACTTCAACGTCGGTGCAGCTGTACTGTTTGAAGATGGGGTGATTGTCAAGGGTTCCAACCAGGAAAATGCAGCATATCCATCAGGAATGTGCGCTGAAAGAACTGCTCTTTTCTATGCCAGTTCCAGCAGACCGGACAAGGCTATGACTGCATTAGCTGTTGCTGCTGCTCAAAACGGCAATCTTTGCAGAATACCTGTCACACCATGCGGTTCCTGCAGACAGTCAATGGCACAATATCAGTTAAAGAGCAAGCAGCCATTGAAAATAATTCTTATAGGAGCAGAAAAGGTCTGGACATTCGACAAGGTTGATGACCTGCTTCCGCTGATTTTCGATAGTATTTAAGACAATTACGGTAGTTATTTTTGCTGATTCGCAAAAATTGTCTACCTTTGCAGCCGGGTAAGTCTTACACGACCAGCTCCCTCCAAATCCCCCAGGACTTGACCGTAGCAAGGGTAGGAGGTCGTAGCGGTGCGATGTAATAAGCTTACCCTTTTTTCGTTTATATAGCTATATCCTAATCTGTGATTTCCATATGAAGATACTTCATCTTCATAGAGAACAGAACCATAAGGATTCCTGCCAGCATCAGACCGATTCCGGCAAATGTGATAACTGTCGGAATTCCTGCACCAAGCGGATTTACCAGAACAAGTATTGAAAGCAATAAAAGCATAACGCCTCCGACAATAGTTATTCCGCTTCCCCTGATTTTAAATATCTCCATATCTCCACCAAAGGCAATTATCATAAAACTATGATACATCAGCCATAGTCCCATCATTACGGGAAGCAGGACAAAACTGGCTCCAGTATAAGTGCAGAGAAATATGCCTAAGATAACATCCAGGATACCACCTACAATGATGTACCCGCGCATTGCAAGATAATTTCTGCTTGCAGATGCGACAAACAGCTGGACTGCACCCACAATGAACATAAGCACACCAAAAAGAATGGAAAGCACCACATAGCTCTCCATCGGAAAGGCAAAGACCGCAATGCTCATAGCAATACATAACAGGCCAGCGATCAACATCAGCCACCAATGTTTTACTGCACGGGCAGCCTTAGTAACTAAATTCTCAAAATGTCGTTTCATAACACTAATAATTAAAATACGGGGACCGAATTATTTCGATCCCCGTACGACATTTCAAGTATTATGCTAAAAGTTTAAAACATTGCCTTCACCTGATTGTAGACATTCTGTGCATTGAATCCGAGCTTTTCGTCAAGCACCTTGTAAGGCGCCGAGAAACCGAAGCTTTCAAGGCCGAACACCTTACCATTGCATCCTACAAGTCCCTGAAGATTTACTGGAAGACCTGCAGTCAGACCGAATATCTTCGCACCATTTGGTAGTACAGACTCCTGATATTCCTTAGACTGATTGCGGAACAGGCCTTCTGAAGGGCAGCTGACAATGCGAACCTTGAGTCCGTCTTCACGAAGAAGAACCGCACCGGCTGCAAGGGTTGACACTTCTGAACCTGAAGCTACCAGGATCACATCAGGATTCTCATCTGAGCCTGCCACAACATATGCTCCCTTGTCTGCCTGTGTATAGTCGTTACCCTCTGGAAGCATATCAACATTCTGACGGGAGAAGATAAGAGCGGTAGGAGTAGCCATGTTCTCCATAGCCATCTTCCAGCATACTGTAGTCTCCTCAACATCAGCAGGACGGAGAACCAGAACAGAATTCAAACCACTATGGTTCTTCATCTTTTCCATAAGTCTGATCTGTGCCTCCTGCTCGACCGGCTCATGAGTAGGTCCATCCTCTCCAACGCGGAAAGCATCGTGCGACCATACGAACTTGACAGGAAGCTGCATAAGAGCTGCCATACGTATCGCAGGCTTCATATAATCAGAGAAGACGAAGAATGTACCGCACGCAGTGAGAACTCCACCATGAAGCGTCATACCGATACAGATACATGCCATTGTAAGCTCGGCTACTCCGGCCTGGAAGAATGCTCCGCTGAAATCACCCTTCTGGAAAGCATGAGTCTTATTGAGGAATCCGTCTGTCTTGTCGGAATTTGAGAGGTCTGCAGAAGATACAACCATATTAGGAACATTCTCAGCAAGCATTCCGAGCACCTTCGCTGAACCATTTCTTGTAGGATCGCCTGCCTTCTGCTGGATAGAGCTCCAGTCAAGCTGTGGAGCATTTCCACTGAACCAATCATCCTGCTTAGCGGCCATCTCAGGATTTGCAGCCGCCCATGCAGCCTCTTCCGCACGTCTTTCTGCAGCCATAACCTTGAGTTCCTGAGCACGTCTGTCATACATTGCCTGAACCTCATCATAGATCACGAACGGATCGTCAGGATTGCCTCCAAGGTTTATGATCGTATTTCTGTAAGCATCACCGCCAAGTGGTGCACCGTGAGTCTTGCAGCTGCGCTCATAACTCTGATTATCAGCTGTTCTTGCACCCTTACCCATCACACATTTTCCAATGATAAGTGTTGGGCGGTCATTGATGGTCTTTGACTCATCGAGAGCCTTGCGGATCTGGTCACAGTCATTTCCGTCAATTGTAATGACATGCCATCCCCACGATTCATATTTCTTTGCAGTATCCTCGTTGATCACGTCATCGCACTCAGTGGAAAGCTGAATGTCATTGGAATCATAGAACATCACAAGATTGTCCAGACCAAGCGTTCCCGCAACACGACCGGCACCCTGAGATACCTCTTCCTGAATACCGCCGTCTGAGATATAGGCATAAATTGTTTCCTTTGAGAAAGTAGGGTTACCAGTGCGGGCAGCAAGGAACTTTGCAGCCATTGCGGCACCGACAGCATACACATGACCCTGACCGAGAGGACCTGAAGTATTTTCTACACCACGTGCAACATTCAGTTCAGGATGACCAGGAGTCGGAGATCCCCACTGACGGAACTGCTTCAGCTCGTCAATAGTGAACTTGCCTGTCATTGCAAGCTGAGCATAAAGCATCGGAGACATATGTCCTGGGTCAAGGAAGAAACGGTCACGTCCCACCCATGCAGGATTTTCCGGATCATACTGAAGATACTCAGAATAGAGTACATTTATGAAATCTGCGCCACCCATAGCTCCGCCTGGATGTCCTGATTTTGCTTTCTCTACCATAGAAGCTGCCAGTATACGGATATTATCCGCAGCAAGGTTCATAAGTCTGTTGTCGTTCATGATATACAAGATTATGGTTCAGTTATTCTTAAAATCTCACAAATTTAATCATTTTATCTTAAGGATTTGAGCTTTTTAACACATATTTTAACTATTTTTGTAACATTCTATCATAATTACCTATGAATCAGCAAATACTGAAAAAATACAACTACTGGCAATGGAGAACTCTGATCACCCTGATGATCGCTTATATGCTCTACTACTTCCTGAGAAAAAATCTCAGTGCAGTAATGCCAGCTATGGAAGCAGAACTCGGCATAAGCAAGACAGAACTGGGTCTTTTCCTTACACTTAACGGAATCATCTACGGTTTCTCACGCTTCATAAACGGATTCATCGCGGACAGATGCAGCCGCAGGAAGCTGCTTGCCGGCGGACTGATTCTGTCATCTGTAATCAATCTTGCCATCGCATTCAGTCCGATGCTGGACGGAGTACTCAACCTGCTGGACTCAGAAGGAAAGGCAACAATAGGACTGGTTTATATTATAGGTACTCTTTGGGTACTGAACGGATATATTCATGGAATGGGATACCCGCCATGCGCCAATCTGATGGCACATTGGTTCAAACCATCTGAACTTGCGACAAAACAGTCAATATGGAATGCATCTCATTCTATCGGTGCAGGAGCCGTCATCGCACTATGCGGATGGCTGTTGACCAGATTCGGAACTTCAGCATGGCATCTATGCTTTTCTATTCCTGCATTGATTTCGTTGGCAGGAGCCATTTTTGTATTCTTCACGCTGCGTGACACACCGTCATCAGTCGGACTTCCTGAAGTCGAAAAACTGGACACAGACGGCATACAGGAAACATCTAAGGAGACGCAGCTCACAGGTCACGCATACAAGCATTTCCTGAGCAGACTTGTCTTCCGTAATCCTATCATATGGGTTCTTGCATTATCTAACTTCTGCATCTATGTCATCCGATTCACAATCCTTGAATGGGGAACATCATTCCTTACGCAGTTCAAAGGAATGGATACTGACATGGCGGCGAACATCGTTGCAACATCAGAAATCATCGGTGGCGTAGGTGGTGCCTTGATTTCAGGATGGTTCACCGACAGATTCATGAAGAACAAGGCTCATAGAACATGTCTGTACTGTACAATCGGAGCGACACTGAGTTTCTTCCTGTTCTGGAAAATCCCGACAGGAGCACATTGGATATTCAGCGCATTGCTCATCTGTCTTTCTGCATTCTTTGTGTATGGTCCGCAGGCATTGCTCGGAGTTGCCGCTTCACAGCAGGCTACAAAAAGGGCCAGTGCAACAGCTAATGGAGTTCTCGGAATCGCAGGATATGCGGCAACAACCATTTCAGGTGTCGGATTCGGATATCTGGCTGATCACTGGGGATGGAATTCAGTATTCCTTGTCGCTGTAGCATTCGGAGTCCTCGGATGTCTTGTAACAGCCATAATCTGGAAGGCCCCTGCAGATGGTTATGCTAAAGCAGAAGAAGTTCTTAAGGAAATAGAGTAAATAAAACGGCGGTCACATCAATGATGGACCGCCGTAACTTTTTCAGAATTATCTGATTACGCGTTGAGTGAGTAGTACTCGCATGACTTTGCACCCTTAACCTCAACCTCTACGTTGAGCTTGCCCTCGCGAGCGAGCCAACCGAGTGCTGTGTAGAATTCTGCGCTTGCAAGACCAGTCTCTTTCTTAAGCTTAGTCTCTGTCATCTTTCCATTTGCATTAAGTGCATTCCATACAACGCCTGCGTTGTTTCCAATGTTGTTGATTTCCATAGTCATTAATCTTTAAAAACACTTTCTACTAATATCAAGTGCAAAGATAAACAATTATTTTTATAACTATTTCTTAAACAATAGATTAGGATTTTAATTATTGTTTAAAAATCAAAATCTGACACGAAACAACACTTTCATTTTTACATCTATTTCGGCATTTGACTTACAAACAATAACTTTACAAGAGGTCAAAAATTAATAAAATAATTTTATACCTTTGTTTTAATTAAACTGAATTCAACATGAAACGATTTACGACAATTCTATTAAGCGCCGTCATGCTGTTCAGTGCCACAGCGGCATTTGGATGGGGTCCGACAGGACACGATGTCGTAGCTGCAATTGCAGAAAAGAACCTCACAAGAAAGACAAAAAAGGCTCTGGACAAGCTCCTTCAGGGCAAATCTATAGTATATTATTCTTCATGGATGGACAGCATCCAGAACTCACCATACTGGGAGGACGGATACAATAAGACCAAGACATGGCACTATGCCAACGTTGACAAGGGTCATACATACGAAACAATGACCAAGAATGAAAACGGAGATGTAGTTTCTGGTCTGGAAATGCTGACACGTGAACTTACAGAAAATTACGACAATCTTACAGACAGCATGAGAGTCGACTATGTCAAGATGATCGTACACATGGTAGGAGACATGCACTGTCCAATGCATGCCGGCAGATTATCTGACCTGGGCGGCAACAAGATGAAAGTCAGATGGTTCGGAGAAAGCACAAATCTCCACTCGGTATGGGACAGCAAGATTGTTGAAGCTGCAAGAAAGTGGAGCTACAGCGAATGGGTAAAGCACCTCGACAGGACAGACAGGAAATTCAAAAAGAGCGTCATGCGAGGCACTTACGAAGATTGGTTCAAGGAGACAGTCAAAGGAGCTGCTTCAGTCTATGAATACGTAGAGAACCTGGATGAGAATCCAAATCTTTCATATCAGTTCATTTATGATTTCTCACCGCTCCTGGAAGATCGCCTTCTTATCGGCGGTTACCGACTTGCTTATGTACTGAACAGCATTTTCGGATAAGCCGCGGACTGAATCTATTCGACGACACAAAGCGAGTCAGTCAAAACCTGACCGTCATCAATGACAATGCATCTGTATGAGTTAGGCGTTTCTCCAAGCCTATATCCTACAGATGCTGTTGTTTTCATAGCTACCCCTTTATATTCACCCTCGAATCCTTCATGACGGTGTCCCGCATACACAACGGATACACCGTTCTGGGCAAACATGTCAAAATATCTCTTTCTCTTATCTCTCTGGATTGGGAAATAGCTGTCCTCTTCTTCAATATCAGTCAAAAAGAAAGGATGATGACAGAAGACAAGCTTCACTGCACCCTTATCCGCTGACTTCAGAACAGACTTGATCCATTCAAACTGCTCATCTTCAGATGGATCATTATATTTGATAAGGTTTGAATTGATTCCGACCACACACACCTTCTTATCCTGATACACAAATCTGTCCACACCATATCTGTCAGTGAACGGAGTATTGTCGACAGAACCCTCAGATATCAGGACATCGTGATTACCTGGGAGATGACGTACATCCACGCCTGAAGGGATACGAGAGATTGACTCCTCGAACATTGTCCACTGCTCGTTGTCCTGCGCAAGATTAACCTGATCACCTGTAAACACGACCATATCAGGATTGATTTCACAGATTCCTTCAACTGAAGCACTGAGATATTTCAGTTCATGTGACAAATCATTTACATAGACAGCTCCTTCTGCCTGTCCTTTTATGGCAGCATCAAACCCAAGCTGAGTATCAGCAAGCTGAATTATGACAAATGGTTTATCTGCACATGAAACAAATAAAGCGATAGCGCAGAATACAAGTAAAATCTTCTTCATATCAGAATAAATTTATATATCAGTCTTCAGACACCCTTCCATGATGACGGAACAGGCGCCTCAACAGTCATCGACTCCTTCTTTACCGGATGAATGAAAGTTATGCGACGCGCATGCAATGAAATACCACCATCAGGATTGGAACGCGGAGCACCATATTTAAGGTCACCCTTAATCGGGCAGCCAAGGTTTGAGAGCTGGCAACGGATCTGATGATGGCGTCCTGTAAGGAGTTCGACCTCCACCAGCCAATATCTGTCAGTCTTGCCGATCTGTCTGTAATTCAGCTTAGCAAGCTTCGCATCCTTTCTGGCAGAACCAGGACGACAGATATATGACTTGTTCTGCTTTTCGTTACGCCACATCATGTCTTCAAGACTGCCGGCTGACGGATTTGGTTCTGCACAGACCAGCGCCCAATAGTATTTGTGTACATCAGAATCACGGAACATGGCATTGAGACGCTCAAGGGCCTTGGACGTCTTTGCAAGGACTACGATACCACTGACCGGACGGTCAAGACGATGCGGCAGCCCCATAAACACCTGTCCGGGTTTTGAATCACGCTGGGCAATGAATGCCTTATAGGTTTCTGTCAAAGGCTCATCAGATGTCTTGTCGCCCTGAACAATCTCCCCTACTTTCTTGTTTACAACCAGCAGATGGTTGTCTTCGAATAATATTCTCGATGCGAGGTCGTTGAATTCCTCGGCTGATAATTCACGATATATCATAGTTAACAAATTTCCCGACCATACTATGGCATGGATCGGAATGACAAATGATGACAAAAATAGTAAATATGTCATTACAGAAGCTATGATGACATACAAAAACTGACATTTTGGCATATATTTTTCCGTTCATGGCATTGGCACACCTTTCGTTATAATGGTTGCGTCGCTGCAACACAGCGTTGCAGTGTCATCCCGAGCATACGGCACCTCTGTCATCCCGAGCGTAGCCAAGGGATTTGTAAAATGAATATAAATTAAATAAAAGAAATAATATGGGAAAGATTATTGGAATTGACCTCGGAACTACCAACTCATGTGTGGCAGTTATGGAAGGAAACGAGCCTACCGTTATCATCAATAACGAGGGCCAGAGAACAACCCCTTCAGTAGTAGCATTCACTGACGGCGGTGAGAGAAAGATCGGTAACCCTGCAAAGCGCCAGGCTATCACAAACCCTCACAAGACAGTGTTCTCTATCAAGAGATTCATGGGTGAGAAGTACAGCCAGGTGACAAACGACATCGCACGCGTACCTTACAAGGTTGTAAAGGGTGACAATGACACTCCACGTGTTGACATCGATGGCCGTCTCTATTCACCACAGGAGATTTCTGCAATGATTCTCCAGAAGATGAAGAAGACCGCTGAGGAGTATCTCGGACAGGAGGTTACAGAGGCTGTCATCACAGTTCCAGCATACTTCTCTGACTCACAGCGTCAGGCGACAAAGGAGGCTGGTCAGATCGCAGGTCTCGAGGTTAAGCGTATCATCAACGAGCCTACTGCAGCTGCGCTTGCATACGGTCTCGACAAGATGCACAAGGA
>JAEIGA010002054.1_pt1 | contig 32086 bp, 28 predicted proteins | sample 9270691 | NCBI WGS metagenome assembly JAEIGA01 (sample SAMN17057246, study PRJNA624740) | gut metagenome | biome: biome; isolation source: fecal sample | host: Bos grunniens | place: China: Xizang | collected 2019 | reverse complement strand
GCGAGGCACCAATTTCATCGGTGCTGCTCGCGACTAATTGCTGCCGGTGTTATCGATGTTTGAACTGCGCTATCATCTGTAGCGCAGTTACGGCACATTCATCGCCTTTATTGCCAAGACGGCCGCCACTGCGTTCCTGTGCCTGGAGCAGGTTGTTTGTTGTTATGAGGCCAAAAATCACAGGGGTGTCATACTCTACATTCAGTTTTGAGAGTCCGGCTGTTACACCTTCGCAAATGTAGTCGAAGTGGGGAGTGTCGCCTCTGATGACGCAACCAATAGCAATCACGGCATCATACTTGCCACTCTTGACCATCTGTGATGCCCCGAAGATGAGCTCAAAGCTGCCTGGTACACTTGCCAGGTCAATGTCGCTCTCTTCGACACCATTGTCAATAAGTGTCTTTACTGCACCGTCGCGTAGTGCATATGTAATCTCATCGTTCCATTCGGCATATACAATGCCAATTCTGCGTCCTTTGCCACTTGCCACTTTAGAAGGGTCGTACGACGAAAGGTTCTTCAACTCTGTTGCCATATCTACTGTTTTGGAAATTCGTTATGCAAAAGTAATCAAAATCTATTGATGTGAAAATAAATAAATCTTTTTGAGTTGAAGAAGTTGCTTGATGTGCAAAAAAAAGTGTTTTACCTCATTTTAAATATTTTTTATTATTTTTGCATTTATTAAAGTATCTCAGTGATTTATGGCTGCCGATTATTTGATATTCAATTCCCGTGATGAAATTTTGCGTGTAAAGATTCAGAATATTGTGTATTTTGAATCAGATGGGAACTATACCTCAATGGTGACAATGAATAAGTTGCGACCAACGGTTTGTATGAATCTCGCACACATGGAGCAACTCCTTGCCGAGCAACTTGGTGAGCGTAGGGTAATGTTTGTGCGTGTTGGCAGGCGCTACATCGTGAATATGAATTTTCTATATGCAATTACTCCGGCTAAGCAGCGTCTTGTCTTGAGCGACACATTAAACTTTGCCTATCAGTTGGAAGTGTCAAAGGAAGCACTTGTGAAGATGAAACAGCTAGTTGTGAAATTAAATACAAGGAAATAATAAAAACACATTATAAAATGACAGAAATAGAATTTGGACGTGACGGGAATACCGGCAAGCTTAAAATAAGCAGTGATGGAAAGGTCATAAATACGAATATTCCAGTCGATGCGACAGTCAGCCGTCAGCATTGCAAACTAGTTATATCCGATAGTAGCGAAATGACACTATATAATTTGAACCACGAGAATAAAACTCTCCTTAATGGTGTCAGCATTAGTAAGAAAACATTTACATTGGACGACAATACTGTTGTCGTACTTGGAAATAATGGATGTACACTCCAACTGAAAAAACTTCTCAAAGAGATAGGACTCAAGCAGACCTATTCAATAGCACATCTCAAGGATATCGTGGCAAAATACAAGGAGGAAAAGATGAAAATGCAGATCTCTTTGGGTCGGCAGAATGCAATGCGTGGTCTAATGCCTGCATTCATGGCTCTTGGAGCAATCTTAGGCTTCACTGATATATTGCCGGAGAACGCAAAGATAATCCCATCGGTCTTTTCTTTTGTCTTTTCCGGTTATTTCGGTTACAAAGGCTTTATCTCGGCAAGTAACAACCCAAAGAGACAGATGGAACTTGATAGCAGGTATCACAAGGAGTGTGTGTGCCCGAATCCCGAATGCAAGCACTTTCTGCCCGGTGAGTATGATGATATTCTTCGTGCCGGTGCATGCCCTTGGTGCAAATCAAAGTTCAAAGAGTAGTAACTTAGTATCTCATAATAAATAATGAATCTAAATACAGGACACTTTCTTGCCGGTGAGCGTTACAAGGTTGAACGCGTTTTGGGTACCGGCGGTTTCGGTATCACCTACCTTTGTGAGCAGACCGGTCTTGGCCGTAAGGTCGCCGTCAAGGAGTTCTTCATGAAGGAACTCTGCAACCGCGACAGCGATACTTCTCATATATCAGTCCCCTCTGTCGGTAGTCAAGAACTTGTCGACCGTTTCCGCCAAAAATTCATCAAGGAAGCCCGCGCCATCGCCGCACTCAACCACAAGCACATCGTTCGCATCATCGACATCTTTGAAGAGAACGGTACCGCCTACTATGTAATGGAATTCGTAGATGGCGGCTCCCTCAGCGACAAGGTAAAAGAGGGCGCGCTCCCCGAGACCGTTGCCGTGCGCTACATACGCCAGATAGCCTCCGCCCTTGACTATGTGCACAGCAAGCGCATGATGCACCTCGACATCAAGCCCGCCAACATCCTATTGAACGAGAATGACGAGACTGTCCTCATCGACTTCGGCCTCGCCAAACAGTATGACGAGAGCGGCACCCAGACCAGCACCACCCCCGTCGGCATCAGCCACGGCTATGCCCCCTTGGAGCAGTACAAGCGAGGCGGCGTTGGCACCTTCTCCCCTGCGACCGACATCTACTCCCTTGGAGCAACCCTTTATAAACTGCTCACCGGCGAAACCCCACCCGAAGCCGGCGATGTCATGAACGAAGGCCTGCCAGAGTTGCCCGTCGGCATCTCGGCCAATGTGCGCAAGGCCGTAGAAACAGCCATGCAACCGGCAGTAAAGAAACGCCCCCAGAGCATAAGTGAATTCCTATCACTGCTCGATGGAAATGTGAAAGCTGAAAGCGGAAAGGTGAAAACTGAGTCAAATGATGATGGCGCGACAGAGATCCTTCACTCCGTTCAGGATGACAAATATCGCGAAAAAAACTCCTCCACTAATTTAGGGGAGGTGCCGCAGGCGGAGGGGTACAACCCCAACCGTGCATCTGTCATTTCGACCGAGCGCAGCGGTGGAGAAATATCTTCCACTGGTGATGGCGCGACAATAGTAACCTATGAAAAATCCTCAATTTCAGGTGAAAATAAAAACCAACAATGCGGAACAACACGCGAAGTACGCCCAAAGAATAAAGGAAGAAAGAAATCTCATGTTATGATAATGGTGACTGCTGTTGTTCTGCTATTTCTTGTTGTAGGATTCTTTGTATTGAAGCCAGGTGGCAATAGTGAGCCAAGCGAGCAGAAGATAGATTTCTCTTCTGAACAGAAAAGGGAACTGATGGATAAATATAACCTAGTAGATGAGTTCCATGATGGTATAGCGCGTGTCGCATCGTCAGAAACTGGACTGATGGGCTTTATTGACAAAAATGGCATGGAGGTGGTACCTTGTAAATACAATGGTATTTATGGTATGTTAAATGGTTACTATTGTGCTGAATATAACCAAAAATATGGTTTCCTTGATTCCAAAGGTAATGTGGCTGTTCCTTTTGAGTACGAGTATGCTCACTATAACTTCTCCGGGGGCTTGGCGGCAGTGAAAAAAAATGGTAAATGGGGCTTTGTAGACAAGAATGGTAAACTTGTAATTGAATGTCAGTACGACCGTGTTTCAGACTTCCAGAATGGGCGTGCACTTGCAGCAAAGAATGGCGAAGTCTTTTTTGTCGACAAAAATGGTTCAAGACTTTTCAAAGTGATGAATTTAGATGGTTATAATAATGGTTCATACCTTCGTCTGGATTGTGCTGGTGGACTGTACTCTATTTATCATAATGACAATAGAGATAATGGCAACCATCAATCAGTTACTGTAGACAAAAATGGTAAAATCTGGAATCCCGGGTATGACTATGTGGGACTGTTGGATTACAAAACAATGGAGTCACGTAGGGAGCCGCTCTTCGGTGCTGTGCGTGGTGATAAATTGGGCCTTATTGACAGGAGTGGCAATGAAGTGGTGCCATTAGGAAAATATGATGGATTTGATGATGATATTGCCATTGGCTTTAAGGTAAGTAAGAATGGTAAATGGGGCTGTCTTGATTTGCGTGGCAAGGAGGTTGTTCCTTGTGAGTATGACAATGCTTGGATGTTTAGTAAAAATCTTGCTCAAGTTAAAAAGGATGGTAACTATGGCTTTGTAGATACTTGCAACAGAGTTATAGTACCATTAAAGTATGACGACGATAATATGCATAAATACCCTGGACTTGGAACTATTAAAGTTGTAGATGGTTACAATGTTCTATACTATGATTATGATGGTAACATTTTACAATAACTTCGCAAACAGTGAACAATAATCGCCAGAGTGCCTCGTCCCAAATAAGGCGAGGCACTCTGGCGATTATGTTAATTATGGTGGCTATTTTCGGTAATTTGGCGTGAGGTCTTTTGGGGCGCAATGCAAAACTCGCAAATAATCAAACTTTTCCTCAATCGTCTATATTCCATCATCAGTGTGTAAAATGGTGCAGAAATGGCTTGGGACGATGCTTGATTATTATGAAGGTCGTGATAAACACTGTTGTTCCACTCCAATCCAGAAGGGGTTCCTCACTTGGGGAGCCCGTTTCATACTTTAATCGGGGTATTTCGTGTAAAATGTTAAGGGAAATTATGTTTTGTCTCAATATGTTATTAAATTCGTTTTCGGAAAGTTAAAATAATTTTAAAAGAATATAACTATGAGGACAAATGAAGAAACCATTGTAAATGTAAACAATGAAGATTCTGAAAGAGATGGTAATGTAAACAATGTGAACGGTAAATCCAATAGCAAGTGGCATAGTGTTTCAATTGGTGGCGTGTCAGGTATTGTATTGGGTATTGTCGAAAGTTTTGCTATAAGTGGAAGAGCTGAGGCTTCCGAGGTTAATGACCCGGTAGTGAATGTTGATGCTGATGCGACTGCAGACAATGTTGAAACAACCAATGTTTCTTCTGTTCCCATGGCAACAACCATTAACGACGAAATGTCATTTGGCGATGCACTTGAGGCTGCACGCGCTGAGCTCGGTGCTGGTGGCGCTTTTGAGTGGAATGGTAAGATTTATACAACATACACCCCCGAAGAGTGGAAAGTAATGACAGCAACAGAGCGTGATGAGTTCTGTGCTTCTTTGATACATACACCGGATGAGATTGCAGCTGAAGCCGCCGCAGAAGCTGTTGCCACAGAAGCTGAAGCCGCTGCAGAAACTGTTGCCACGGAAATCGATGCTGCTGTAACTGCTGCCGAGTCACCTGCTGATGTTGCAGCCGCAGAGCTTGCTACAAAGCCGGTTGAAACTCCTGAACCAGAAGCATCATTAGAGGCGCAAGTGGCAGAACCAGCGCCTTTTGCGACGACAGTTAACGATGAGATGTCATTCAACCAAGCTTTTGTAGCAGCTCGTGCCGAGCTTGGTGCCGGTGGAGTGTTTGAGTGGCATGGCAAGACCTATAACACATTCTACGCCGAGGAGTGGGGGAAAATGTCGGACGAGGAGCGCCGAGAGTTCCAAGAGTCCATTGAAAGACCAGCTGCTGACGAACCTGTAGTTCAGAATGATGAGCAGGTTGCTAATGCTCAGGAAGTCAATGATGCCCAGCCTGTAGATGACGAAGAGAAAATTCTTGAGGCCACTATAGTGGAAGAGGATGCTTTGGCGAATGATGTCAATGTTATTGGTGTATTCGAAGACAATGTTGACGGGCAAGATGTGTATATAGGTGTAGCTGAACTTGATGAAAACAATGTTATGCTTGTAGATGTAGACCATGACGGATTGTTTGATGTTGCATGCGCTGATATCAATGCCGATGGAAACTATACAGAGGATGAAATCTTTGCTACAGAGATTAGTGTAGATAATTTAATAGCCTATGCAGATTTGAATAATGCTAATGAAATTTTATCAGCCGATGACATGCCCGACTATATGAATGATGCCGATGTATCAATGTGCTGATTTGATATAGATATGCGGTATTTGTCTCTTATATCCTTTTGGGTGGTATTATTTCTGTGTACACCTTTGTGTGCACAGAATATTTACATGTTATCTGTTGGCATAAGTGACTATATGGGTGAAAATCAGGATTTGCACCTGCCCGATGATGATGCGTGCACCATATCATATATATATGAGCAGAATGGAAATGCAACTGTCGAAACATTGCTCAATTCAAAGGCAACATGTCAGAATATAAAGAGCCGTATGGCGGCACTTTTCTCCAAAGCAGGCGAGGAAGATATAGTCGTATTCTTTTTTGCCGGACACGGTTTGTCAAATGGCTTTGTTGCATATGATGGAGTGCTCTCGTATTCTGTGATAAGGGAAATATACTCCCAATGCAAAAGCAGAAATAAGATGGTGTTTGCCGATGCCTGTTATTCAGGTAAACTAAGGGTTGCCTCCCGCTCGCGTATTGCATCCCGGAAGCAGAATGTAATGTTCTTCCTTTCCTCACGTAGCGACGAAGTCTCTATAGAATTCGAGGGAATGGCCAATGGTTTCTTTACGGCATTTCTTGAGCGTGGGCTTCGTGGTGGTGCCGATAGTAATCGCAACCGCATTATCACAGCCAGGGAACTCTTCGATTTCGTGAGTACGGGGGTAAAGGAAATTTCGGGTGACATGCAGCATCCTGTGATGTGGGGAAATTTTAGAGATGATATGCCTGTAATCAAATGGTAAAATAATGAAATTAAATGGGGAAATAGATGGGAACAATATATTTGAAATGTCCTAATTGTGGAAAGAAATTGTGCGTGAAAAGCGTACCTGGAATAGAGAATTTTAAAGTGCCATGCCCTGCTTGTGGTGTGCTTACACCATTTTTGCAGTACGAGCAGTTTTCAATGAAGCGACAAGACCGGGATACCGAGTTACCTCTTAATCTAGAGGTGAGCAGAGTACGGCTTGTCGATAATAATACCGGTCGTACATACGAGTTGCCCGAGGGACGCAACAGTGTCGGGCGCGCGCATGTAACCTCAACAGCCGAAGTGCAACTTGTGACAACCGACATGGGAATGAGCCGTGTACACTCGACCATACAAGTTATCAAGACTGCGTCGGGTGCAATGCGTTGCGTCATTTCCAATGCAAACAACAAAAATGCCACATATATTAACGGTGAAAAACTTGAGGGAGAAGATGAACTCTATTTGCAGAATGGCGACATCATAAAAATGTCGCACAGCGAATTTACAGTAGAAATGTCATAGACAATATAACATCGAGAACAATGAATCTAAATACAGGACACTTTCTTGCCGGTGAGCGTTACAAGGTTGAACGCGTTTTGGGTACCGGCGGTTTCGGCATCACCTATCTTTGTGAGCAGACCGGTCTTGGCCGTAAGGTCGCCGTCAAGGAGTTCTTCATGAAGGAACTCTGCAACTGCGACAGCGATACTTCTCATATATCAGTCCCCTCTGTCGGTAGTCAAGTTGTGGATGGTGACAATGTTCTGTACTACGATTATGATGGTAACCGTGTGGAATAATGCTCACAGTCTTAAATCTATGAATGTCTTTTTATAAAACCATAATATTATGAAATACGAACTCAAAGTACAATATATGTATGAACTTGGTTCGCGCAGTAATCAGGAGGATAGTCTCTATCCGTTGCCTGCCGAACTCAGTGACAATGCCCGTTGCTTTGTTTTGTGTGACGGTATGGGCGGCCATGACTCGGGCGAGGTGGCAAGTGATGCCGTGTGCCGTGCAATGGGTGCATACGCCGATGCCTGCAACCGTGGTGATCTCCCCTTTACAGCCGACAACCTGCGCGAAGCGTTGAATGCTGCATACGATGCTCTTGACGAGCGCGACACACACGCTGCAAAGAAAATGGGTACAACAATGACTTTCCTTGCATTCCATGCAGGCGGTTGTCTTGTGGCACATATTGGCGACAGCCGTGTCTACCACCTGCGTCCCGGACAAGGAATCCTTTTTGAGACACGCGACCACTCGCTTGTGAACGACTTGATTAAGGTAGGTGAACTCACCGAGGAAACTGCCAAGGATTTTCCGCAGAAAAATGTGATAACCCGTGTCATGCAGCCCAATCAGGAGCGTCGTTCCCGTGCCGACATAAAGGAGATAACCGATGTGCGTCCGGGTGACTATTTCTTTATGTGCAGCGACGGTGTAAACGAGACAATGGAGAGCCGCAACATTGCCAATGTGTTGCTCAATGGGACGCAGAGCGATGCCGACAAAATGCGTATAATAAAGGATGTGACATCGTCGAGCCACGATAACCACACAGCATTCCTCATTCGCGTGGAGAGAGTCGATGGCGAAGTGAAACTCTGCGGTAAACCAATATCTGTTGGTGGCGGTGAAAGAGTCCAGAGCAGAGAGCCCGGGGCGATGAGCAGAGAGAATGTGAAAAATAACAACAATGGTAATTTGACAACCAGTCGCTCATTAAATAAAAAAATGGTGTCTATTGTCTCACTTATTTTGCTCTGTGTTGTAGCAGCAATATTTTTGCTCAAGCCCACAAGCAAAACCGTAAATGCAACAGCTCACAAACAGGCGACTGAACAGCCTGCTACAGGACAACCAAACGCTGTTAGTGTTGAAGTAGTGGAGAGTGCCGAGCCGCCAGTCGATGAAGACGATGTTTTGTCTAGCGAAAAAACCAATGTGACAGCCGAGGTTGAGGAGATTTCATCAGGTGAGGAGCCCATTAATAATGCACCGACAGAGGTTGAGAATTGTTGGTTTATAAATAATTCAAATGTCAATACACCAGTCAAGGTTGAGGGTGCTTCATCAAATGTCGACACTGACGCTATACCATCTACCCAGATGGATAGTGCTTCATCAAGTGATGAATCCGGTACAAATACACCTGTCGAGGTTCAGGAGACTTCACCTGTCAAAGAATCTGTTGTCATTACACCTGTCAAGGAAAGTGAGGAACATGTTAATGTTGCAGTAAAAGCCAATGATGTAGCCGTAGATGAGAGTTTGCAAAAGATTATGAATGCAATAAATGTACAAAAGTAAAAGATATATTATGAATCTAAATACAGGACATTTGCTTGCCGGCGGGCGCTACCGCGTAGAGCGCGTACTTGGCCAGGGCGGTTTCGGCATCACCTACGAGGCGCGCGACACCAAATTCAAGAGCCGCGTTAAAAGCGTGGCCATAAAGGAGTTCTTTGTAAAGGACTTCTGCAACCGCGAACAGGAGACCAACCGCATTGTAGTAGCAACACAAAGCAAAGTTGAACTTGTAGAAAAACTGCGAAACAAGTTCATTGACGAGGCAAACGCCCTCTTTGAACTCGAACATCCGGGCATAGTGCGAGTGACCGACACTTTTGAAGAGAACGGCACCGCCTACTATGTTATGGAATACATAAATGGCAGTTCGCTCTCCACCATAATAGAAACAGAAGGTCCGTTGAACGAAAGCAAGGCTCTTGGCTACATACGCCAGGCTGCCTCGGCCCTTGAATACCTTCATGGACAGAACCGCCTACATCTCGACATCAAACCCCAAAACATAATGGTGGACAATGACGGCAGAGTAGTGCTCATAGACTTTGGCGTCTCAAAACAATATGACGAGGTCAATGGCGAGAACACCTCGACACTGCTCGGCAGCACCCCGGGTTATGCCCCCATTGAGCAGTCCGGCAGTGGCGTGTCGGAATTCTATCCCTCTACCGACATCTACTCCCTTGGCGCCACCCTCTATAAACTCCTCACAGGCAACACGCCACTTCCGGCTCATCAGCTTGCATCCGGCGAGACATTGCCACCATTGCCACATTCTGTAAGTGCAGCAACACGCAAGGCTGTAGAATGTGCAATGTCCCTTAACCGAAACAACCGTCCCCAAAACATAAGCGAGTTCCTTTCGTTGCTCGATGGAAATGTGAAATGTGAAAGCGGAAAGGTGAAAACTGAGTCAAATGATGACGGTGAAACAGTTATAGCAAACTCCTCCACTCCCGGAGGGGAGGTGTCACGCAGTGACGGAGGGGAGGAACACGGAAATGTGACAGCGTCCGACGCAAGTCAAAGCGGAAAGCAGAAAGATGAAAATGGTGGTAAAAAGATTCTTCGCTCCGCTCAGAATGGCAAAAAACGCCCTGACGACAAAACCCTTAATCGCACTTCCAACAAGCGACTCCTCATAATATATGCTGTTCTAATTTGTATTATTGTAGCCATCTTCGGTATAAAATCGTGCAACGACCGCAAGGCAGCCGAAGCCGAAGTCGCGGCACAGCGCGCCACCGAAATAGCCGACCGCAAAGCCAACGGCACACAGCTCGGTGAAGAGAATGACCGCAGCCGCCAATGGGGAAATTTGTGGAACTAGTAGCAAAAGAGTGGTCTCTCTCTTGCTTTATACGCACATAAAGACCAAAAGAGTCTACAAGGCATTTTGCCGGATGCTGTGATGTGCTAGCGCAGGGCTGCGGAGCAAGGAAATATTAGCACAAAGGAGACTTTAACGCGTTTGAGGTATTGAATGTCAGTTGGCATAATTTGCAGGAAGGAACAGTACTGTTCCAACAACCGCAATGGGCTTCTCATTTGGGGAGCCCGTTTCATACATTAATAGGGGTATTTAATGTAATAATGCAAAGTGAGGTTTGTCAGCTATTTAAATATAGTTAAATTTGCCATTAGAAAACACTAAACGCCAAATAATACAATGAATCTTAAGACAGGACATTTATTAAAGCGTGGCGATTATCGCGTTGAAAAGGTTCTTGGCCAGGGCGGATTCGGAATTACCTACCTTGCCGAGCAGACTGCTCTTTTGCGCAAGGTAGCCGTCAAGGAGTTCTTCATGCGTGAGTATTGCGAGCGCGAGCATGACACAGCATCAATAACCTTGGGCAGTAGCGGCAGCCGTGATATGGTCGACCGCTTCCGCCAGAAATTCATCAAGGAAGCCCGAGTATTGGCCACGCTCAACCACAAACACATCGTTCGCATCATCGATGTCTTCGAGGAGAACAACACCGCCTACTATGTAATGGAATATGTTGGTGGCGGCTCACTCAACGACAAGGTAAAAGAGGACGCACTCTCCGAGGATGAAGCAGTGCGCTACATCCGTCAGGTAGCCACCGCCCTCGAGTTCGTGCACAGCCAGCACATGATGCATCTCGACATCAAGCCCTCCAACATCCTTCTCAACGAAAACGACGAAGCCGTGCTCATAGACTTTGGCCTTGCCAAGCAGTATGACGCGACCGGTTCTCAGACCAGCACCACCCCCGTAGGCATCAGCCACGGCTATGCCCCGTTGGAACAGTACCGTCAGGGCGGAGTAGAAACCTTCTCTCCAGCTACCGACATCTACTCCCTCGGAGCAACCCTATACAAATTATTGACGGGAATAACTCCTGTCGAGGCTCCCTTGCGTGCCGGTGGAGAAAACATGTCACCGCTCTCCGATGAGATAACTCCTTCAACAGCCACAGCCATAGAGAAGAGTATGCAACTGGCCATCGCAAATCGCCCCCAAAGCATAGGCGAGTTCCTTTCACTGCTCGATGGAAATGTGGAACCAACGGTCGACGCAAACCAAAGCGGAAAACCCGACGATGGCGCAACAGTAGTTGCAAGCATCTCCACTCCAGGAAGTGAGGTTGCTGGTGGTTGTGTCATTTCTAGCGAAAACGAGAATCTTTGCTCCACTCAGAATGACAAAGAGCGCGTAATTTCCACCAATGCCGGTGAAACGGTACTTTTGACGGATGATGAATTGTCCCCCAGTCTTAGGAGGACGAGCAACAAAGTTGCGCAGGGGGTAGAAGAACGCAATCGTTCTTTCAATAAAAAACTCATAACAATAATATCCGTTGCTGCAATCTGCATCATAGCAGTCTTCTTCGGTGTAAAATCGTGCAACGACCGCAAGGCCGCCGAAGCCGAGGCGCAACATGCAACTGCTATAGCCGAACAGCAACGCATAGAAGCCGAACGCAAAGCACAAGAGAGAGCGGACTGTATAGCCGAACAGCAACGCTTGGAAGAAGAACTTATAGCACAAGAGGCTGCCGAAAAGGCCGAGCAAGAGCGTATAGCAAAAGAAGCCGCCGAAAAGAAGCGTAAAGAAGAAGAGCGCAAAGCCAAAGAAGAAGCCGACCGTCTTGCCGCCGAAAAGAAGCGTGAGGAAGAAGAGAAATGCAAACGCCAGGAAGCAGCCAAGCGCAGCCACGGCACCATCAACGGTCACGAATGGGTCGATCTAGGTCTCAGTGTGAAGTGGGCAACCTGCAATGTAGGTGCGTCAAAGCCTGAGGATTACGGCGGTTATTACGCCTGGGGCGAAACCAAAGAGAAGTCTGATTATTCTTGGAGCACTTATAAATGGTGTAAAGGCAGTTCTAATACCATGGTCAAGTATTGCACAAACGGCAGATGCGGCACCGTTGACAATAAAACCGTACTTGAACCCCAAGACGATGTAGCTCATGTAAAATGGGGCGGTACTTGGCGTATGCCTACAAGTGACGAGCTAGACGAATTGCGTAAAAAATGTAAATGGGAGTGGACTACTATTAACAGAGTAAACGGTTACAAGGTCACCGGCGCCAACGGCAACAGCATCTTCCTCCCCGCAGCGGACTATCGCGACGGCGCAGTAGCCAACGACAGAGGTTGTTACGGTGGCTACTGGTCGTCGTCGCTTAGCAGTAGCAGCAACTACGCATACCGTCTGTACTTCAGCAACAGCGGTTGCGACTGGGGCAGCCTCGCCCGCTTCGGCGGTCGGTCCGTCCGTCCCGTTTCAAAGTTAAGGGAAAGCTACGATTAAGCGAGCGCAACGCAAGTTTACTTGCAAGTTGCACAGCGAGCGTGAGCAGGTTCAAGCGCACGGAGTGTGGTTAAAAGTGAAAACGGAAAGGTGAAATCTCGTGCCAACGAGCGAAACATAAAGCTTGCTTTAATGTTTTACCGTGAGTGTAGCTGAGGTTCAATCACACGCAGTTGGTTAAAGGTAAAATTAAAACAGGAAATTCCACCACCACCAGCAACGGGCTTCTCATCAGGGGAGCCCGTTTCATACATTAAACTGGGTATTTCATGTAATAAGGCGGGATAAACTTTGCAAGGTTGTTTAATATTGTTAAATTTGTCATCAGAAAATACCAAACACATATAAGACAATGAATCTTAAAATCGGACATATATTGAAGCATGGCGAGTGTCGCGTTGAAAATGTGCTTGGTCAGGGCGGTTTCGGCATCACTTACCTTTGTGAACAGACCGCTCTCCAGCGCAAGGTTGCCATCAAGGAGTTTTTCATGAAAGAAATATGCAACCGCGATGCCGATACATCACAAGTCTCCATTCCATCGATTGGTAGCCGTGTAATGGTCGAGCGCTTCCGCCGGAAATTCATCAAGGAAGCCCGTACCCTTGCCGCTTTTAACCACAAACATATCGTCCGCATCATCGATGTCTTCGAGGAAAACAACACTGCCTACTATGTAATGGAATATGTAGGTGGCGGTTCACTTAAAGACAAGATTAGAGAAGGTGCACTCCCCGAGAAGTCTGCCCTCCGCTACATCCGTCAGGTAGCCACAGCCCTTGAGTTCGTGCACAGCCAGCAAATGATGCACCTCGACATCAAGCCCTCCAACATTCTTCTCAACGAAAACGACGAAGCCGTGCTCATAGACTTTGGCCTTGCCAAACAATACGACGCAGCCGGTTCGCAGACCAGCACCACCCCCGTAGGCATCAGCCCTGGCTATTCTCCGTTGGAACAGTACCGTCAGGGCGGAGTAGAAACCTTCTCTCCAGCTACCGACATCTACTCCCTCGGAGCAACCCTATACAAACTGCTCACAGGTGTTACCCCACCCGAAGCAGGCGATGTCAAAGATGGTGACTTTTCGGTTCTGTCACAAGACATCAGCGCTCCAGTCCGTGCTACAGTAAAGGCTGCAATGCAGTTGCGTCGTGAAGACCGTCCGCAAAGCATAGGCGAGTTTCTTAAACTGCTTGATGGGGACGGAAATGTGAAAACGGGAAATATTAAGGATGAAACATCCGATGACGGAATGACAGTTTTTGGCAGACACGACGAGAACGACAAGCCTCTTCCCCCTATCCCGAATGACAAAAAACATCCACATGCTAAAAAACTTACAGCAATAATAGTATTAGCGTTCCTTTGTATTGTGGCTGTAGTGTTTTTTGTGTTTGGTGGCAACAATAAAAAGGAAATAGACAACACCACTAACACCAATACAATCAATGGTCACGAATATGTCGATCTTGGTTTGCCCAGCGGTTTGCTATGGGCAACCTGCAATGTAGGTGCAATGACCCCATGGGATTATGGTGGTTATTACGCATGGGGCGAGACCGATAAGAAGAATGACTACTCTCTCAAAACTTACAAATGGTACGACGATAGTTGTGATATAGTGACAAAGTATTGCATAGATGAAGACGATGGCATACACGACAATAAAATTATTCTTGACCCCGAGGATGATGTTGCCCATGTAAAGTGGGGCGGTAGTTGGCGTATGCCTACTCAAGCAGAACAGGATGAACTTCGTGAAAATTGTACCTGGACATGGACAATCCAAAATGAAGTGGCAGGCTGCATTGTAACAGGTCCTAATGGTAACAGTATATTCTTGCCGGCTGCGGGCTATTACGCCAAAAATGAAATCAATGATAGGGACAGTTTTGGGCGCTATTGGTCTTCGTGGCTTGAATGTAACGCTGATGACGCTTACAACTTGGACTTCAGCGATGACGAACCGGATTGGGACAGCGATGATCGTTGCTATGGTCTCAGTGTTCGCCCGGTGAGTGGTGGTGTTGATGAACTCACCGAACAGGAACGCCTAGCCAAGGAGACTGCCAAGCAAAAAGATGCCCCTATTCACGGCACAATTAATGGTCACGAATATGTCGATCTTGGTTTGTCCAGCGGTTTGCTATGGGCAACCTGTAATGTGGGTGCAAACACCCCCAGTGAGTCAGGTGACTATTACTCATGGGGCGAGACTGAGAAGAAGGACGAATACTCCCTCAAAACCTACAAATGGTTCAAGGATAGTTGTGAGATAGTGACAAAATATTGCACTGACAAAGACTTTGGTACGCTCGACAATAAAATTGTTCTTGACCTCCGGGATGATGTTGCCCATGTAAAATGGGGCGGTAGTTGGCGCATACCTACCTTGAATGAACAAAAAGAGCTTTTGGAAAATTGTTCTTGGACATGGATAAATAAAAATGGAATATGTGGTTACAATGTAACCGGCCCTAATGGTAATAGCATTTTTCTTCCTGCTGCGGGCGGTGAATTTGACGATGACGATGAATTTGAAGAGGAGGTTGAGTCTGGCGTTGGTTTGTATTGGTCGTCGTGGCTTGAATGTGACGATAATGGCGCCACCGCTTATATCTTGTACATTGATGATAAATCTTACGAATGTGGTGAAGAAATTTTTCGTGAAGTAGGTGCTTCCGTTCGTCCTGTGAGTGGAGTTTCTTCACTACGGTATGCTGATAAACTCGCAGAATTGCAACGAATAGAGGCGGAGCGCATAGCAAAAAAAGCTGAGCGTCTTGCTGCCGAGCAAAAAAGTCAGGAAGAGTATGCCATAACTCACGGCGCAATCAATGGTCACGAATATGTCGACCTTGGTCTCAGCGTCAAGTGGGCCACTTGTAATGTCGGTGCATCAACCCCCGGCGACTATGGTAACTACTATGCCTGGGACGAAACCACCACCAAAAGCAATTATACCGAATCGAACAGCACCACCTACGGCAAGCACATGAACAGCATCGCTGACAATGGCAGTTACGATGTAGCCCGCAAAGAGTGGGGTAGCAGTTGGCGTATTCCCACCGAAGGAGAATTCTATGAACTCATAGACAACTGCACCTGGACCTGGACAACCCAGAACGGGCATAACGGTTACAAGGTAACCAGCAAAAAGAACGGCAACAGCATCTTCCTGCCTGCCGCTGGGTGGCGTGACGGTGCATCGTCCGACCACCAGGGGGGGTACGGTAGCTACTGGAGTGCTACGCTTGACGAGAGTGATGCCGGCCGCGCGTACGGCCTGGGCTTCTACGATGGTGACAGTTATGTGTTTTGGGACGACCGTGCCTGCGGTCGCACTGTGCGCCCCGTATGTGAGTAAGTTGTAAATATTGATCTATTCCAAGCGCACGAGTACTACAACGGGCTTCTCATCAGGGGAGCCCGTTTCACATATTAAACGGGGTATTTCATGTAATAAGGCAATATAAACTTTGCAGGACTAATCAATATTGTTAAATTTGCCATTAGAAAACACTAAACACATATAGGACAATGAATCTCAAGACAGGACACTTGCTTGCCGGTGGTCGCTACAAGGTAGAGCGTGTTCTTGGCCAGGGCGGTTTCGGTATCACCTACGAGGCACGCGACACCAAATTCAAAAGTCGCGTGAAAAGCGTTGCCATAAAGGAGTTCTTTGTAAAGGACTTCTGCAACCGCGAAGAGGAGACCAACCGCATAATAGTAGCCACCCAAAGCAAAGTAGAGCTCGTAGAAAAATTGCGCAACAAGTTCATTGACGAAGCAAACGCCCTCTTTGAACTTGAACACCCGGGCATAGTTCGCGTTACCGATACCTTTGAAGAGAACGGCACCGCCTACTATGTAATGGAATACATAAACGGCAGCACGCTCTCCACCATAATAGAAAAGGACGGCCCGTTGAGCGAAGAAAAAGCACTTGGTTACATACATCAGGCAGCCGCAGCCCTTGAATACCTTCATGGACAGAACCGCCTTCATCTCGACATCAAGCCCCATAACATAATGGCAGACAACGACGGCAGGGTAGTGCTCATAGACTTTGGCGTCTCCAAGCAATATGACGAGGTCAATGGCGAGAACACCTCAACACTGCTTGGTAGCACCCCCGGCTATGCCCCCATTGAGCAGTCCGGTAGTGGTGTGTCGGAATTCTATCCCTCAACCGATATATATTCTTTAGGTGCAACACTGTATAAGTTGCTCACAGGCAATACACCGTTTCCGGCTCATCTGCTGGCATCAGGCGAGACATTACCACCATTGCCCCATTGTATAAGCGCTGCAAGCTGCAAGGCAATAGAAAGCGCAATGTCTCTGAACCGTAACAACCGCCCCCAAAGCATAGGCGAGTTCCTTTCACTGCTCGATGGGAAGAGCAAAGATAAAAGTGATGTGGCAACAATAGTTGGCGGTAGCGTAATGAACAACGAGATTCTTCACTCCGCTGAGAATGACAAAGAGCAAAAGTCTGTCATTTCTACCGAGCATAGCGACGGAGAAATCTCTTCCACCGATGCCGGTGAAACGGTACTTTTGACGGATGATGAATTGTCCCCCAGTCTTAGGAGGACGAGCAACAAAGTTGCGCAGGGGGTAGAAGATCGCAAGGGATTACATACTGATGACAAAAAACGCGCAGACAAAAGTTCTAAGCGCTCTTTCAGCAATGTGTCCATGCTCATTTTATCAGTAGCGTCAGTTCTTCTTTTTGTTGCACTCTTTTTTATAAAATCGTGCAACGACCGCCAAACAGCTGAAACCGAACAGCAACGAATGGAAGAACGCAAGCGCGGCACCATCAACGGTCACGAATATGTCGATCTTGGTTTGTCTGTTAAATGGGCAACTTGTAATGTAGGTGCGTCAAAGCCTGAGGATTTTGGCGGTTACTACGCATGGGGTGAGACCGATGAGAAGAATAACTACTCTGGCAAAACTTACAAATGCTACGGGGATACTTGTGATATAGTGACAAAGTATTGCATAGACGAAGACGATGGCATACACGACAATAAAATTGTTCTTGCCTCCGAGTATGATGTGGCCCATGTAAAATGGGGCGGTACATGGCGTATGCCTACCCGTGCCGAGCAGGACGAATTGAGTGAAAAATGTAAATGGGAGTGGACTACTATTAACGGAGTAAGCGGTTACAGGGTAACCGGCCCCAACGGCAACAGTATCTTCCTCCCCGCTGCTGGCTATCGCTACGGTGCGGAAACCTACGACAGAGTTAGCTACGGTTACTACTGGTCATCGTCGCTTAGCAGTAACAGCTACAACTACGCTTGCTACCTGTACTTCAATAGCGGCTATTACGATTGGAGCCGCTACGACCGCTACTACGGTCTATCCGTCCGCCCCGTCTCAAGATAAAGCAAAACTTTATCGATGAGTTTTTTGGCGATAGGTCACGCGTAGCATCGCGTTAAGTGATGCCGCGTGGGGCGCCAAGAAAAAAGCGAGTCAATAATTTGCTAACAGCATGCCTTGGTGGCATGCTTCCCAATTTATTAAAAGCGCACATCGCGGTTTACAGTGTAATTTGGTAATCCCCTGCAAGTGTGATTGGGCTTTGAATTTCTCCGAAGGCCTTGCGACGGTGGTGCTTGATGGTGTATCATTTTACATTGACAAGAATGGTAAAGAATATATAATAAGTGAATAAACACTAAATAAGACAATGAATCTTAAGACAGGACATATGTTGAAGCGTGGCGATTATCGCGTAGAAAAGGTGCTGGGAGTCGGAGGATTCGGCATTACCTATCTCTGCGAGCAGACCGCCCTTCTGCGTAAGGTCGCTGTCAAGGAGTTCTTTATGAAGGAACTATGTAACCGCGATGCGGAAACTTCGTCGGTCATAGTGCCATCGGTAGGCAGTCGTGAAATGGTTGACCTCTTCCGTCAGAAATTTATCAAGGAAGCCCGCATTATTGCTACCTTTGGCTTCAACAATAAACATATCGTTCGCATCATTGATGTCTTTGAAGAGAAGAATACCGCCTATTATGTAATGGAATATGTTGGCGGTGGCTCGTTAAGTGACAAAGTGAAAGATGGTGCCTTGTCCGAGAGTGCAGCGGTGCGCTACATACGCCAAGTTGCCTCAGCGCTGGAGTTCGTTCATAGCAAGCGTATGATGCACCTTGACGTCAAGCCTGCCAATATCCTTCTCAACGACAATGACGAGAGTGTTCTCATAGATTTTGGTCTTGCAAAGCAATATGACACCAAAGGTTCTCAGACCAGTACAACTCCAGTCGGCATCAGCCATGGCTATGCTCCCCTTGAACAATACAAACGTGGTGGTGTCGGTGTCTTCTCTCCTGCAACTGATATCTACTCGCTCGGTGCTACCCTTTACAGACTGCTTACCGGTCAAACACCGCCCGAAGCTGGAGATGTCAACGATGATGGCCTCCCTGAACTCCCCCGACATATCACTGCTTCCGTCCGTGTTGCAATAGAGGCTGCTATGCAGCCTCGCCGTAAGGAACGTCCTCAGAGCATTGCCGAGTTCTTGGCATTGCTTGAGGGAAAGGATGAAAAAGCGAAAAGTAAAGATGAAAGTGGTGATGAGATTGTACATGTTGGCTCTTCACTTCCAATAGTAGAATCTGGTCAGCCACGGCCTTTAGAGGTTTCTTCTTTTGAAAAAGCGGAAGAGCAACCGGTCTCTGAAAGTACTCCCGCTCCAGAAGGAGAGGCTTTACATAGTGACGGAGATGGGGATGCTGTATGCGGAAATGTCGACTCCGAACCAACGGCGTATGCAAATCAAAGCATTCAAGAAGAAAGTGATGGTGAGACAGTGCTTGTAGACTCATCATTTTCAATAATGGAGTCCGGTCTTCAATGCTCTTCAGAGAACTCTTCTTTTGAAAAAAAAGAGGAGCGCTCTGTTCCTGAAAACACTCCCGTTTCAGGAGGAGAGGTGTCGCATAGTGACGGGGAGAAGGATGCCGTACGCGGAAATGTCAACTACAAATCAACAACTCAAAGCACTAAAGATGAAAATGATGGCGAGACTGTACTCGTTGATTCTTCATTCCCGATAGTGGAATCTGCACTCCAACGCTCTTCAGAGAACCCTTCCTTTGAAAAAGTGGAAAACCGCTCTGGTTCTGGAAGCATTCCTGCTTCAGTAGAGGCTTTACATAGTAACAGAGTAGAGAAACCTGTACGCAGGAATGTCGATTCTGAACCGGCAGTAGATGCAAATCCAATCGTCAAAGATGGAGGTGATGACAGAACTGTCTTTGCCGCTAATGATGAAAAACCTTTGTCTTCTAGGGAAAAGGCCAACGGGGTTGCGGATGAGGCGAAAGCGTATAAGAGAAATCAACTCCGATCCAACTCCAAGGGAAACAGTCTGGAATCCCATGATTCTGCCAAAAAGGAGAAACTTTCTTCCAATAGTCGTCATAATGACAAGAAACGCAGTGAGGATGTACCCAAAAAGCACTTTTTCAACAAGAAGCGGATAACTGTAATCTCACTTGTTGCAATCTGTATTGTTGCTGCGCTCTTCGGCATCAAATCATACAATAAGGATAAAACTGTCGAAACTGAGATAAAAGACGGAGAAACCCCGAGCGAACAGGTGCAGGTGACTCCCGGGAATAATGGGATGACTATACACGAATACTTGAAACCCGTACAAACAAGTGGTATGATCAACGGGCACGAATGGGTAGATCTTGGTCTCAGCGTCAAATGGGCAACCTGTAATGTCGGCGCAAGCACCCCTGGTGATTATGGTGATTATTACGCCTGGGGCGAACTCTTTACAAAGGATAATTATACAGAAGAAACTTGTACAACCAACAATAAACAGATTAGTAGCATTGCCGGCGACAATACATATGATGTAGCCAGCAATAAATGGGGTGATAATTGGCGCATGCCTACAAAGGCAGAGTTCCAGGAACTGATTGACAACTGTACCTGGAGATGGGCTGTGCAGAATGGCCATAAAGGTTACAAAGTTACAAGCAAGAAAAATAACAACAGTATATTCCTGCCTATAACCGGATGGCGTTATGGTACATCGATCCGCAACCGTGGAACAGGCGGTTACTACTGGAGTGCTTCAATTCTTGAGAATGATGCAAGGATTGCGTCTCTCCTATACATCTCCGATGGTTCTCGCAAAATATATTGGGCCGACCGTTGTGGTGGACGCTGTGTGCGCCCCGTCGTGAGTGAATAAGGGAAAAAACGGTTCAAAAATCAAAGCTTGGATATGAAAACCATAAAATTCAAATTTTGATTCCTGCTGCAACAAGGCTATTCGCCGTCTTGTCGTATATTCGTAATCTTCTGTCAAAAAATATCAAAGTAAACATAATCTTTCACTCGTTTGTGTTATCTTTGCCATAACACGGCGAAAATAGGCTGCATTCGTTGTAAAACGCCGGGGCAAGCATTATCTTTGCGGTAGATTAGAATACTTACAATGATACTCAGCGGCATATCGTTACTCAACTATAAGAATCTGCAGGAAGTAAACATAACATTCTCCCCCAAGATCAATTGTTTCATTGGCAGCAATGGAATGGGAAAGACCAATCTGCTCGATGCGGTCTATTATCTCTCTTTCTGCAAGAGCACCGTTACGGTTTCCGATTCTTCGAACATCATGCACGATGCTCCATTCTTTATGTTGCAGGGCTGTTACCAAAGCGATAGTGGAATTGTCAGCGAAGTGTCATGCGGCCTGAAGCGTGGCGAGAAGAAGCAGTTCCGCAGGGATGGCAAACTCTATGACCGCCTCTCGGATCACATCGGCTCAGTGCCGCTTGTGATGGTATCGCCTGCCGACAGTGAACTGATTGCCGGTGGCAGCGAGGAGCGCCGTCGTTTTATGGATGTGGTAATCTCGCAGTATGACAAAGGGTATCTTGGAGCATTGATACGCTACAACCGTGCGTTGCAGCAGCGTAACGCGCTATTACGCGGTGAGCGTGAACCCGATGGCGAGATGATGCAGCTCATTGAGGAGATGATGGTTGAAGAGGCGATGGTGATAAACCAGGGACGTAAGGCGTTCATTGAGGAACTTGTTCCGGTTTTTGAAAGGTTCCACAGTCTGATAGCATGTGGCAGTGAGGTGGTTTCATTGAAATACCGCTCGCACATGAATGACGGCGATTTGCTTGAACAGTTGCGTCTGTCGCGTGCCGATGACTATCGTCTTGGTCACACTTCAAAGGGTGTGCATCGCGATGAACTGACAATGCTGTTGGGCGGTTATCCGCTGAGACGCGAGGGCTCGCAGGGGCAGAACAAGACTTTCCTTGTTTCGTTGAAGCTGGCGCAGTATGATTTTCTGCGTTCAAAGGGTGGTGAGATGCCTTTGCTGCTGCTGGATGATATATTTGACAAACTTGACAGCCGCCGCGTGGAGCAGATCATTGCACTTGTGGCGGGTGAGGGCTTCGGGCAGATATTCATTACCGATGTCAATCGTGAGCACATTGACAGCATTCTTGAAAGAGTGAGCGGTGGCTACCGTCTGTTTGAGGTGCAGGGTGGTTGTGTTGAGTTGCTTAAATCGCGTGAAGTATGAAAAGGGGCTCTACAAAATCAATAGCAGAACTTGTGAAGGTGATGTGCCGTGAAGAGGGACTTGAGACTCCACTCAACGAGTATCGTCTTATCAATGCATGGCCAAAGGTGTTGGGGCAGGCTGTATGTAACTACACCCGTGACTTGAAAATATATAACCAGGTGCTTTTCGTTACCGTGACATCGTCGGTGTTGCGCCAGGAACTGCTGATGAACAGGCGTTCACTAGTGGCAAAGTTGAACGATTATGTAAAGGCACAGGTTATAACGGATATTGTATTTAAATGAACATAATGGTTTTTTTGCGGTTTATTAGTTTGCAGCAAAAAGGTGAAGGAAGAAAATAATTTAAAAATATATTTTATGCAGAATTCAAATGTAAAGACAAAACTCATTATTCTGAGTTTTATGCAGTTTGCAATTTGGGGTGCCTATCTTACATCGATGGGTCGCTATTTGTTTAATGTCGGAATGGGTAGTGATATCGGATGGTTTTATTCGGTTCAGGGTATTGTGTCAATCTTTATGCCTGCCATCATTGGTATCATTGCTGACCGTTGGGTTCCGGCGCAGCGTATGCTTGCATTCTGCCATGCGGTAGCAGCCACATTCATGGCAATAACAGGTTTCATAGGAATGTCAAAGGGAGCTGGTGTCGGTTTCAACGATCTGTTTTGGACATATACAATGAGCGTGGCTTTCTATATGCCTACATTGGCACTGTCCAACTCTGTGTCATATACGGTGTTGACTAAAGCCGGGCTTGATACCGTAAAGGCATTCCCACCAATCCGTGTATTCGGTACTGTCGGTTTCATCGCTTCAATGTGGATTGTTGACTTGTCGGGTTTCCAGAATGACTATTCTCAGTTCCTCGCGTCGGCTGTTTGGGGTGCTTTGCTTGCGATGTATTCGCTGACATTGCCCAATTGCCCGGTGAACAAGGGTGGTGAGAAGAAGTCCTTGGCTGCGGCCTTTGGACTCGATGCCTTCAAACTATTCAACAAGAGAAAGATGGCGCTTTTCTTTATCTTCTCAATGTTGCTTGGTGCGGCATTGCAGGTATCGAATGGTTACGCAAATACATTTATCAGCGGTTTTGGTGGCATGGAGGAGTATGCCGGTACATTTGCCGTTGAACATACCAATATGCTCATTTCGTTGTCGCAGATTTCGGAGACTCTCTGTATTCTGCTCATTCCTTTCTTCCTCAGGAAGTTCGGTATAAAGACCGTTATGTTCATTGCAATGCTCGGTTGGGTATTCCGCTTCGGTTTCTTTGCCGTCGGTGATCCTGGAATGCCTGGTGTGCTGTTCTTTGTGCTTTCAATGATTGTATATGGCGTTGCATTTGACTTCTTCAATATCTCCGGTTCACTGTTTGTAGATAAAGAGGTGCCCGAGAGCATGCGTTCAAGTGCGCAGGGACTGTTCATGCTCATGACCAACGGTCTTGGTGCTTCAATAGGCGTTATTGTAGCTCAGGAGGTTGTCAATTTGTGCACAAATAACCAGACGAACTTCAATGGATGGTCTGATGCATGGTATATTTTCGCCGGCTATGCGCTTGTGATTGCATTGTTGTTTATTGTTCTCTTCAGGGATAAAAAGAACGCATAACACCTCATGGTAGAACTTGTTGTAACAGATATTATGTCGAAGGCTGCCGACCATCGCGCTCATGTGCTGTTGCTGAGCGAGAAGGAGGGATTGCGCAAGATTATTGTTGCTTTGGGCTTCCTTGAGGCACAGGCTATTGCATTTGCCTTGCGCGGAATAAAGACAGACCGCCCCTTGACACACGACCTTTTTGGTTGCGTGACCGGGGCATTCGGCATTGAGTTGCAGCATGTTTTTATAGACAGAGTCTGCGACGGAACCTTCTGTTCACAACTTTGTTATAGACAGGACGATGTGGAGCTGTGTGTGGATTCGCGCACAAGTGACGCCATTGCCATTGCCTTGCGTGCCGGTGCACCGATATACATTGACGAAACCCTGTTGTCACAGATGTGCATACGGGATGAACAGAACGGCGCATTCTCAATTCCCATTACAGCTGCCGACGAGGCTACTTTGCGCATGGCGATTGCCAATGCCGTGAAGGTTGAGAACTATGAGTTGGCGCACAAATTGAAAGAGGAGATAGACTCCAGGCATACTACCTCAGGCAATACATATAACAATAACACGGAAAACGACTGATAACAACAATGGCACTTTTTTATGTACCTGATATTGCAGAGCGTTGGGAGCTCTCCGAGGAGGAGGCTGCCCACGCTTTGCGTGTTTTGCGCCTTTCGGTAGGCGACGGAATTGAGATAACCGATGGCAAGGGAAATCTGTACAGGACTACGATAGATTCCATAAGCGGCAAGCATTGCTATGTAGTGCCATGCGCGCCGGTGGAGAAACCGAAGAGCTGGCAGGGTAGTGTGCACATTGCAATAGCTCCAACAAAGAATATGGACCGCATTGAGTGGTTTGCCGAGAAGGCGACCGAAATAGGACTCGATGCAGTGACATTTCTCAATTGCCGTTTCTCGGAGCGCAAGGTGATAAAGCCCGAGCGTGTCGAGCGTATCGTGGTGTCGGCAATGAAGCAATCGCTCAAGTATTGTAAGCCCGTTGTGGGTGACATGATTGATTTCAAGAAGTTTATTGCTCAGGAGCGTCCGGGTGCAAAATTCATAGCACATTGCTATGACAGCGAAAGAGTGCTCTTCAAGGATGTACTGGTGCAGGGTGAAGAGGCAACGGTGCTCATTGGTCCCGAGGGTGATTTCAGCCCCGATGAGGTGGAGCTTGCTGTAAAGGCCGGTTATCGTCCGATTAGTCTTGGAAGTTCGCGTCTGCGCACCGAGACCGCAGCGCTTGTGGCATGCCACACATATATATTGAAGAACGAGATATGACGCAGCGCCATTTCATATTCTTTTCCTATGACGGTGCAGCCTACCATGGATGGCAGGTTCAGCCCAATGCAATAACAGTGCAGCAAGTGCTTGAAGAGGCACTTGCGACAATTTTGCGCGTTCCCATTCCGCTAATGGGCGCAGGACGCACTGATACGGGGGTGAATGCCGAGTGCATGGTGGCGCATGCTGACCTGCCAAGTGGAGTGGATGTGCAACAGCTCATATATAAACTCAACAGGATTCTGCCACCCGACATCGCTGTCAGTGCCATAAGGCGTGTACGCGATGATGCCCATGCCCGTTTTGATGCCACATCGCGCCGCTATCGCTATCGTGTGGTTACTGCCAAGTCACCTTTTGCGCGTCGCTATGCGTTGCGTGTCATGCCGGGAATTGATTTCGACGCAATGAACCGTGCTGCAGAACTTCTGTATGAGTATATCGATTTTACCAGTTTCAGCAAATTGCATACTGATGTCAAGACAAACAATTGCAAGGTTACATATGCTGCTTGGCGCAATGTCGGTACAGATGAGTGGGTTTTTGAGATCGAGGCTGACCGTTTCCTGCGCAATATGGTGCGTGCAATTGTGGGCACGCTGCTGCTTGTGGGGCGTGGCAAGATGACAATTCAGGGATTCCGTGATGTCATTGAGAATAAGGCGCGTGGTGAGGCCGGTGATTCGGCAATGGGCGAAGCGCTGTTCCTTGTCGATGTTAAATATCCGAATGATATTTATCTGTGATGTGGGCGTTGCTTGCTTTTATGTCGGCAGCCCTGCTTGGCTGTTATGACTTCTTCAAGAAAGTGTCTCTGAAGGAGAACTCTGTCCTTGCGGTGCTCTTTCTGAATACTCTTTTCTCAACACTCCTTTTTTCCCCTTTTATATTGCTTTCAGGTATCGGGGTGATTACATCGGGGCAAGTTTATGTTCCCTCTATAGATGTAAATACACATCTTTTGCTGCTGTTGAAGGCTGTTATTGTGCTGTCGTCATGGCTATGCGGCTATATAGGAATCAAGCATCTTCCAATAACGATTGTCTCTCCGATACAATCTACCCGCCCGGTGCTGGTGCTGCTTGGCGCGCTGTTGCTGTTTGGTGAGTCACTGAATGTATATCAATGGATAGGTGTCCTCATTGCAATAGTGTCGGTGTTCCTGCTTAGCCGTAGCGGTAAGCGCGAGGGTATTGACTTCATGCGTAACAAGTGGGTTGCATTCATTGCCTTGGCTGCTATTTTCGGTGCTCTGAGTGCTCTTTATGACAAGTATTTGATGCGTAGCATTGAACCAATTGTGGTGCAGTCTTGGTTTAATATATATCAATGCGTGCTCATGGGTGTCATTATATTTGTGATGAACGCCGTGAACCCAGCGCAGAGACAGCGGAAATTTATTTGGCGATGGTCAATTCCGATGATTTCACTCTTTCTTGGTATGGCCGATTTCTGTTATTTCACCTCTTTGGCACAAGATGGAGCTCTCATCGCAGTTGTCTCTATGATCAGGCGTGGCAGTGTGGTCGTTTCGTTTATCTTCGGAGCTGTGCTGCTGCATGAAAAGAACCTTAAACAAAAGGCCTTTGATATTTTATTGATACTTGTTGGATTATTTTTCCTATATTTGGGATCGAAATGAGAAAGTTGTTGTTTTTGATATGCTTTATGTTTTCCGGTGCCATGTCATTGGTGTCGGCTCAGGATATGCGTAGTCTCTTCATGGATGCTCCTGATGGGATATTTCCTTTATTGACAAAGAACTTGCGTGCCGACCTTGTGGATTATGCCGATGCCGGCATGACTGCGAAGGTGGTCAATAGGTTCGATGGCGTGAGTGTGTTGGAGAAACTAGAGGACAACTATCTTCTGCTTGCCACTACAGCGTCATCAACAATGCAACTGAAATTATTGCCAATGCAGGGCAGTACCATTGTCTGTGTGGTAAAGACAGTCAAGGCAGAGGCCGCAGATAGCCGCATCCGTTTCTACGACTTGGAGTGGAATAGACTTGATGGCTATGAAATGTTTACCGCACCGGCAATAAGGGATTTTTTCATTCCCGGTACAGATGTTGATGATGTCATCGATATGTGCGATATATATCTTGTTACGCTTGCACTCAATGCTCTTGACAATACTCTCGTTGCCGAGTATACGATGCCGGCTTATATGAGTGCTGATGACGCAGCCAAGGTGACCCCCCTGTTGCGCAAGTTGGTCTACAAATGGAATGGCGAGCGTTTCGTTATCGAGTGATTCTCACACTGTCGATGACCATCTCTTGAATATCTCCTTTATTGTGCTTCTTGAATAGTGAACGGCTGTCATTGATGAACAATTGCCTTTTCTGTTCGCCGTTCTTCCAACCTTCTATACTGGTTGTTGCAGCTGGGTATATGGTGAAGTCGCGTTTCCCATTGTTCTCCTTGGGCGCAATCCAGGTGAGCAGGTAGCGCACATCAAGAGCACGCGTGTAGTTCATGATTTTGCGTAGTTTCATACCTACCATAATGCCACCGTCGGCTCTTCTTATGGACATGTTTGATACCAGATTGCCAGTGGAATAGACTACAAGGTGTGTGTCGGGCGTGGTCTCTGATTCGCGTATTTCAATTGGTTGTATTACATGCGGGTGGTTGCCTATGATGTGGTTCACGCCTTGCTCGATGAGCCAGTTGCTCATCTCCTTTACTCTAGCCGGTGGCAGGCTGACATACTCGTCGCCCCAGTGCATGCAGGCGATTATAACATCGGGGCATTTCTCCTTTGCTGCCTTTATGTCCCGTGCAATCGTTTTCTTGTCTATCATGTTTACCACCATTGGTGCAGGTATCTCCCTGCCGTTGGTGCTGTAGGTGTAATTGAGTAGTGCTACCCGCACACCGTTTTTCTCAATGATTAGAGGGTATCTCTCTTCACGCTCTTTAGCGTTGCGATATACGCCGCAATGTGTAAACTGCAGGGTGTCGAGCATGTCAAGTGTGTGCATCGCGCCACGCTTGCCCTTGTCCATACAGTGATTGTTGGCAAATAGGAGGACATTGAAACCGGCATCTTTCACCGCGTAAAGGAAACTGTCGGGTGCGCAGAATGACGGGTAACCACTATAACCGCTCTTGCCGATTGTGGTTTCAAGATTTGCAACCGATATGTCGGCTGATTTGACGAGTGGCGAAATATGACGGTAGCAGTAGGAAAAGCTATATTTGCCATCCTTCCCCTTTGCCATTTTTAATTGTGTCTCATGTTGCATGATGTCACCGGCAAAAAGCAGATTTATATGCTGTGCCGGTGTTTCAATAATCTGCGTATGTGCCAATTGAGGCATTGCGCAGAGCAATGATAGTATAAGGATTATTCTATTTATGTGCTTCATTTGTAGATTTCGCGTTTTCCTGCCAAGAGTGTGTTTTTCATGAGCGAGACAATTGTCATGGGACCTACACCACCAGGAACCGGTGTAATGAACGAACACTTGGGTGCGACATTCTCAAAGTCAACATCTCCGCACAGACGGAAACCGCTCTTGCGTGTGGCATCGGGTACTCGTGTAGTTCCGACATCAATGACCACGGCGCCTTCCTTGACCATTTCGGCTTTCAGGAAGTGGGGCTGGCCAAGTGCTGCGATGATGATGTCAGCCTGGCGGCACTCTTCTGCAATGTTCTGCGTGTGGCTGTGGCATACTGTGACTGTGGCATCACCGGGCAGGCTTTTCTGCATCATGAGGCTTGCCATGGGCTTGCCCACGATGTTGCTGCGTCCAAGCACGACACATTTCTTGCCCTTTGTGTCGATGTTGTAGCGACGCAGAAGTTCCATGATGCCGTTAGGGGTTGCAGACAGGAAGCAAGGCAATCCTATTGAAAGACGACCCACATTCACGGGGTGGAAACCATCGACATCCTTGCGGTAGTCAATGGCCTCTGTGACTTTCTGTTCGTCGATGTGCTTGGGTAATGGTAGCTGTACGATGAAACCATCAACATCGGCATCGTTATTGAGTTCCTCAACCTTTGCAAGCAATTGCTCTTCGGTGATGTCGGCCTCGTAGCGTATGAGTGTGGATTTGAAACCGCACTCCTCACATGCTTTTACCTTGTTGGCTACATAAGTTTCACTGCCGCCATCATGTCCTACTAATATTGCGACAAGGTGGGGGCGCTTGCCACCGCCTGCCATGATTTCATTGACCTCGGCAGCAATCTCACTCTTTATCTGTGCTGCTACAGCTTTACCGTCGATAAGTTGCATATTGATGTAGATTTCACGGCGATGCCGTTGTGGTTGTTTTTCAGAACTTGAACTTTGACATCAGACCGCCCATCTTGCCGCCTGCTACACCTTTCATGGTCTTGCGTATCTGGTCGAACTGTTTCATAAGCTTGTTTACCTCTTGTATAGTATTACCGCTACCGCGTGCAATACGCTCCTTGCGGGATGTGTTGATGATGTCCGGGTTTGCACGCTCCTTTGGAGTCATGGACTGTATGATGGCCTCAACATTCTTGAATGCATTGTCGTCGATGTCGATGTTTTTCATTGCTTTGCCGACGCCGGGAATCATTGACATGAGGTCCTTGATGTTGCCCATCTTCTTGATCTGCTGGATCTGGGCAAGGAAGTCGTTGAAGTCAAATTGGTTGCGTGCAAGCTTGCGCTGCAGTTTCTTTGCCTCTTCCTCGTCGAACTGCTCCTGTGCGCGCTCGACAAGTGAAACAACATCGCCCATGCCCAAGATACGGTCGGCCATACGGTTGGGGTGGAACTGGTCAATCGCCTCCATCTTCTCGCCGGTACCGATGAACTTGATGGGCTTTGTGACAACTGTGCGGATTGACAATGCCGCACCACCGCGTGTGTCACCGTCGAGCTTGGTGAGGATGACTCCGGTGAAATCAAGACGGTCGTTGAACTCCTTGGCGGTGTTGACAGCGTCCTGACCGGTCATTGAGTCTACAACAAACAGGGTCTCGTTTGGTTTTACGGCCTCCTTGATTGCTGCAATCTCGTTCATCATCGCCTCGTCAACGGCCAGACGGCCGGCGGTATCGATGATTACGAGGTTATAGCTCTTGGCTTTTGCCTCTTTTATGGCGTTGAGCGCAATCTGTACGGGATCTTTGCTCTCGGGCTCGCTATATACGGGTACGCCGATGGTTTCACCAAGTACCTTCAATTGGTCAATGGCTGCAGGGCGGTAAACATCACATGCTACCAGCAACGGGTTGCGGTTCTTCTTTTTCTTGAGGTAATTGGCAAGTTTTGAAGAGAAGGTGGTCTTACCGCTACCCTGGAGACCCGACATGAGGATGATGGCCGGGTGACCTTCGTAGTTGATTTCCGATGTCTCGCCACCCATGAGCGCGGTGAGCTCATCATGTACAATCTTTACCATCAACTGGCTCGGGTGCAATGATGTGAGCACATTCTGTCCGATGGCCTTGTTCTTGACTGTATCTGTAAAGTTTTTTGCCACCTTGTAATTGACATCGGCATCAAGAAGTGCCTTGCGCACATCTTTCAGGGTTTCGGCTACATTGACCTCGGTAATGCGGCCTTCACCTTTAAGTATCTTCAATGAGCGTTCAAGGCGCTCGCTTAAGTTTTCAAACATTTTCTGTGTATTTTGCTTTATTATTAATTTCTTTTTATGTTGATGATACCGCCTGTTGCTGTATCAAACTGAACCTTCGTTGTGCTGTTCTTGTTAAAATGTGTCTTGGAGAGGAGTTCTGTCGTTCCGAATTGCGCAACGGCAATCTCTCTCTTTATGAAAGTTCTGGCTCTGGTGTAGATTTCCATTCTTGCACGGCCTGGAATGTTGTAGCGGACGCCGTCAATCTTGGAGCCCCTCTTTCCTGTCGTAGATCCGCTTGCGGTCGGTACTTCTACGGTTTTGAGGTTCTTGATTTCGTAGTATATAGGTTCGCCTGCCAGGTTTTCCTTGTCAAGTACGCCAAGTTTCTGCGAGAAACGGAATACGACTTCCTTTGTGGTGTCATTGTTGCCACTTGGGATAATCTCGTAGTTGTACGAGAAGTAGAGAGTGTCTGTCAGTCCCATGAACTTTTCGTTGAATCCACGCTCCTGCCTGTCAAGTTCCTGCATGAGCAGTGAGATTCCGGCGTCATCTTTGGGCATGTTCTCCCATTGTCCCCTGGTCAGCGCAAGATTGCTCTCGCGTATCGTGTAGATTTCTCTTGCGGTAATCTCGGCCATTTTGGCTATTGAGGTGGCTGTGAGCATCTCTTCTGTCATGTATTGCGAAGCATCAATGTGGTTGTTTGTGTTCTGCTTTGCAACCTTTGTCTCAGGCTCAGCCTTGGCGGGTGCTGTGATATTTATAGACTCTATTATCCCCTTGTCGTTGAGGTTTATGTTGCTGGCAGTGCTTCCGTTGAGTTTTATAGTGTATGCTTTCTCTTTACATGGAATGCCCTCGCAACTGCTCTCGATACCGACGATTTCCCATCGTTCGTTTGGCTCGGTTATCGCGTCCTTGACATGAAGGAATCTTTCGGCATAATCGCTGAATTCGCCGGGCGTCTGTTTAATACAACAGACCTCTACGGTAATGTTTATCTTGGTGTCGGGTAGAAAATATGTTATCCCCTCATTTTTGCCGGATAAGAAAGAAGTAACATCGGTCTGTGCAACACAAGGAGCTGCCAATGCCAGAATGAATGCTGCAATAATCTTTTTCATATTTCTGTGGGTTTTGTTTTGTAAGGATACAAAAATTCTAATTTGTCGCGAAGATAGTAATTTGTTTTTAAAATCCCTTCTATTTTTGTTTTAATAGGTGTTTATTCGCTACTTTTATAATAAAAGGGACTGTTTTTGCGGTTTTTTCGGAACTTTGTTCTATTTTTGTGGAAATATAAGATTGTTGAAAGATGTCAG
>JAEIGA010002053.1_pt1 | contig 32095 bp, 24 predicted proteins | sample 9270691 | NCBI WGS metagenome assembly JAEIGA01 (sample SAMN17057246, study PRJNA624740) | gut metagenome | biome: biome; isolation source: fecal sample | host: Bos grunniens | place: China: Xizang | collected 2019 | reverse complement strand
GGTACACCGCCACCAGCCACAGCTTCGTCCCCTCCACCAGGTGCGACGCGATGCCGCAGCAGTAGCCGAGGATCACGATGACCATGAACATCGGCGACTTGCCGTCCACGCGCTTCGCCCTCCAGGTGCGCCAGATCGCGAACGGCCACGAGAAGCCGAACGCGAACAGCATCGCAAACTCGAGCAGCTCGGACATGCGGTTTTCCTAGAGGCAGAGGCGGTAGATCGCCGCCACGTCGTCGTCCGCAAGCGGCATGAAGCCGCCGAGCGTGTTGCCGCTCAAGTTCAGCTTCTTGACGAGGAACGGGATGTCCTCCTCGCGCGCCCCGAGCTCCGCGAAGTTGAGCGGCAACCCGAGCGACTTGAGCCAGGCGCGGAACGCCGCGATGCCGTCGAGCGCCGCCTTGGCGTCGCTCTCGCCGACGCCGACCCCGAACACGTTCCGCGCAAAGCGCGCGAACCTCGCGTCGTCCGCCGCGTGGACATAGGTCATCCATGCCGGCATCACGACGGCGAGCCCGGCTCCGTGCGCGCAGTCGTAGAGCGCCGAAAGCTCGTGCTCGATGCCGTGGCTGGACCAGTCCTGCACCCGCCCCGCGCCGCAGACGTCGTTGTGCGCCAGGGTGCCGGCCCACATGATGTTCGCCCGCGCCTGGTAGTCGGTTGGGTCCGCCATCACCTTCGCGCCCTCCTCCACTACCGCCCGCATGACCGCCTCGCAGAGGTTGTCCGAGAGGACGACGTCCGCCGTCGGCGAGAAGTACCGCTCGCAGAGGTGCGCGAACATGTCGGCAAGTCCGCACGCGGTCTGAAACGGCGGCAGGCTCATGGTCAGCTCGGGGTTCATCACCGCGAACTTCGGACGCAGGATGTCGCCGCCGGCGGCGCGCTTGAGGTTCTCCGGCTCGAGGTTCACCACGCTGTTCGGCGAGCCCTCGCTCCCCGCCGCGGCGATCGTCAGCACCACGCCGACCGGCAACGCCGCGGGAATCGCCGGCTTGACCTTTACCTCGCGCCCGACGTAGTACCGGCGCCACTCGCCGCCGTTCGCCGCGCCGATGGCGATCGCCTTCGACGAGTCGACCACGCTGCCGCCGCCGACCGCGAGCAGGAAGTCCACGCCCTCGGCGATGGCAAGCCGCACGCCCTCCTCAATGAGCGAGCTGCGCGGATTGGGCTTCACGCCGCCAAGCTCCACGAAGCCGACGCCGGCTTCCGCAAGCGACGCCTTGACGCGGTCGAGAAGCCCGCTCCGCACGGCGGAGCCGCCGCCGTAGTGGAGCAGCGCCTTGTGTCCGCCAAAGCGCCACACCAGCTCGCCGGTGCGCGATTCCTTGCCCTTGCCGAAGGCGATGTATGTAGGCGACCAGTAGTCGAAGTCGATCATCTTGATGTCTCCTCTCTCCCTATTCGAGGTATTGTATCATATGACCGGCGCTTTGCGCAAGAGCACCGCGGTCGAGGCCACGGCCAACGCGGCGCGTTGGAAGTGTTTCAGCAGCCAGCAACCAGCAACCAGTGACCAGCAACCAGCGTCATGCAACCAATCCGAATGGACGTGGCGCGTCAGGCGCTTCACCGTGACCTCGCAGGGACGATCCATCGGACGCGCCCGACTGTCTTTTCGTGCGTAGGCATCGAGCCTACGCTCCGATGGTCTTGCCCTGCATGCGAACGGACGCAGTGTTGATGCTCTTGCCAATCATCAGCAGAAGTTCGCGAGATTCAGCCCGCAGCGATTCGACTGCATCTCCCTGCACCAGCCTAGACGCGAAACACAGCCAGACTCTGGATTCCTTCAATTCTTTCATGGCGAGCTTCATCTTGTGGATGAAATCCGCCGTGCTCTCCGCCTCGGACGCCTCGGCGTAGTTCGCCGCGACGCTCGTCGCAGAGCGCTGCAGCTGGTCTGCGATGTGCCGACCCGCCGCAGTGCGCGGCAGCGACTTGCAGAAGTCCATCGCCGCAAGACCGTAGTCAACGGTGCGCTCGTCAAGACGCCTTGCCCCTGCCTCTTGCATCCTTCACCTCCTCACTGTCCACTATCCACTGATCACTGGCTGTTGGTTGCTGGCTGTTGGCTGCTGACCACTGGCTACTGGTTACTGGCTGCTGGCTGCTGACCACTGGCTGCTGGTTACTGACCACTGGCTGCTGAAACACTTCCAACGGCTCTCCCATCAAGCAGTCGGCGCACAAGGGATGGTGCGCAACACAGAGTTCCCTGAAGAGGTGCAGCAGCCCCTGCACCAGCAGCCCGTTGCCGGCATAGAACGCGGCGGGATTGTGGTCCCGGCCGAAGAGCCTGAAGGCCATTAGGCGCACCGGCTCCGAGATGTCCTCGGCCGGCAGCCAGTCAGGCGCGGCGGCGAGCCGCCCTTCCGCGACCGCGAACGGCACCACCACGTTCGCAATCACCGCCGCCGCGCGCCCCGGACCGATGAATCCGCTGAGCCCGCGCGCCGCCGCCGCGCCGCGGCCACGCATCTCCGCCACCATCCCGCGGCAGCCACGACGCGAGAAGTCCGCCGCGTCGACGAGCGCCATGGTGCCGGTCGAGGTGAAGACGTCCGCCGCCGCCGCCAGCCTGCGCTCGGGCGAGTTGTTCGGCCGCAGACAGCGGCGGTCAAGGTCCTCGAACGAGCCTGCGGCGAGAAGCGCGGCGCGTGCCGACGGCGGCTCGCGCGGCATCTCCGCAATCGGCACGCGCCCGGCGACGCGGCGGAACGCCTCCGCATTACGCGAGTACCCGAGCGCCGTCATCACCTCCTCGTAGAACACCTGCTCGCGTCCTCCGGCGCGGCTGGCGACCGCCTCGCCGAGCCGCCGCCGCACCCGCTCGGCCTTCGCCGCGAGCCGGCGGCGCCCCGCCTCGGCGAGAAGCGCCTGCGCCCGGTCCGGGTCGCCGCCGAGCGCGCGAGAGCAGGGACGCTCCTCGCCTGGCAGCCGGTCGTAGGGATAGGCAGCGAGGTCGATCGCGTCCGCCGAGAACGCCGGGTTGGCGAGCGCGAAGCGCCCGAGCCAGATCGACACCGCGCCCGGCGGCAACGAACGCGCCTCGGGCCCACACCCCCAGGTCACGTGGGCGACCACGCTGCGGTAGTTCGGGTCGGCGCCGTGTCCGTGGCGGTCCCAGTCCGCAGGGCGGACATGCACCTCGACGTCGCCGACCACGCGGCGGCGCTCGGGTCCGAGCTCGAGCACCGCGCCGGTGAAGTCCGGCCCCGGGCCGAGGTTCCACTCGCCGGGACTCACCACCTCCACCGGAGTGCCGCGACGGGTGGCGAGGCGCTTCGGACGCAACGCCGCGTCGTACCACACCGCCTGGACGTGCCTCTCGGTGATGTCCATCGCCGCCTCCTCAGGCCGCCTTCCGGCCCTTCGCCGCCGGCACCGCCGGCGACTCCTTCACTCTGGCGACGATTTCGTCCCGCAGCTCAGGGTTCGCCTTCAGGAACTCGATCGCCGCCAATGTGCCTTGGCCGAGTTGCCGCTCGCCGAACGCAAGCCAGCTGCCGCGCTTCTCGACGATGCCGCGGGCAAGCGCGGCGTCCAGCACCGATCCTTCCCACGAGATGCCGCAGGCGTAGAGGATGTCGAACTCGGCCTCGGCGAACGGCGCCGCGACCTTGTTCTTCACCACCTTCACCCGCGTGCGGCTGCCCACCACCTCGCCCGCCGCGTTCTTGATCGCGCCGATGCGCTGCACCTGCAGGCGGCAGGAGGCGTAGAACTTGAGCGCCTTGCCGCCGGGAGTCGTCTCGGGGCTCCCGAACATGACGCCGATCTTCTCGCGCACCTGGTTGGTGAAGAGGACGAGCGCCTTCGTCTGGGCGATGGCGCCGGCGAGCTTGCGCATCGCCTGCGACATCAGCCGCGCCTGCAGCCCGACGTGGCAGTCGCCGATCTCGCCGTCGATCTCCGCCTGCGGCACGAGCGCGGCGACGGAGTCGACGACGACCACATCCACCGCGCCGGACTTCACCAGCCGCTCGCAGATCGCCAGCGCCTCTTCGCCGGAGTTCGGCTGAGAGACGAGCAGCGAGTCGAGGTCGACGCCGATCCGCCGCGCGTAGCCGGGGTCGAGCGCGTGCTCGGCGTCGATGAACGCGGCGGTCCCGCCGGCCCTCTGCGCGTTCGCCACGACATGCAGGGCGAGGGTGGTCTTGCCAGACGACTCGTGGCCGTAGCATTCGACGATCCTCCCCTTCGGCACGCCGCCCACGCCGAGCGCGAGGTCGAGCGAAAGCGCCCCGGTCGAGACCGCCTCGACGGAGCGGTCGGCGGCGTCGCCGAGCCGCAGCACCGACATCTCGCCGAACTCCTTGCGGATGACCTTGAGGATGTCCTCCAGGGCCGTTGACAACTTGCCCATTCCTGTTCTCCTTTCCTTTTACTCCCAGCGCACAAAGCGGCCGCGGCGGGCGAAAAGATCCACCTTGCGGATGTGGTCGATCACCGGCCGGCCGCCCTCCGGCACGCCGTAGATCTCGATGACGTCGAAGCGGTAGCCGCCGCGCCAGCGGTTCGCCCGCCGCCAGGCGTTGCAGGCCCGGCGCAAGTTGTCGCGCTTGCGGCGGTCGACGCTGCGAAGCCGGCGCGCGTAAGGCGAGAGCGTCGCGTGCTGCTTCACCTCGACGAACACCATGGTGTCGGTCGAGCGCTCCCAGGCGACGATGTCGATCTCGAGCCGCCGGTCGCGCGCCGACGGGCGCGAGTTGCGGTCGACGATCACGAATCCGCCGCGGCGGAGGAATTCCGCCGCGACGTCCTCGCCCCAGCAGCCGTGTACCGCCGAGACGCTCGCCTCCTCACGCGGCCGCGGCATCGACGGCCTCCTTTCCGCGCTTCGCCGCAGCGTCCCCGGCCCGCTCCGCCGAAACCGCCTGCGCCATCGGGATGCCGAAGCAGATCACCGCCATCGAGCCGCACACCGCCTCGGTCAGCCCAAGCGCCTCGGCCGGCGAGAAGAAGAACCGCGAGGACGTCTCCTGTCCGCCCGGCAGGGTGCGGTAGAGGTCGAGCGAATAGCCGACGATGGGCTCGACGAGGTGGCGGAGCGTGATGCGCGTCTGGCCGCAGCCGGCGCGATGGAAGAGCCCCTGTCCGTCGCCGATCGACTCGCATTCGCCGCGGAAGACCTGCAGGATCTGGCAGAGGTCGGTGAAGCCGAGCTTCACGACGATCTTGTTCTCCCAGTCGAAGCGGGCGTACGTCGGCGTCGGCGCGCGGCGGTCGCCGACCGCGCTCTGTCCGGCGATGGTGAGCATGATGCACCCCTCCGCGTCGTCCGTCGCCGGCAGCAGCTCGAGCCTGACGGCGCTGCCGGTGCCGCGGGCGTTGGGGTGGTAGAGCGCGAGCTTCGGACGGTAGGCGCGCGTCTCGGTCTGGTTCGTGGTTGTGTTCATCTGGTGTTTCCTTTCCTTTGGTGTTGTCGTGTATTCGTCCCGGCGCGGCGGACCTCGCCGCGCCGTTCAGATCCAGTAGGAGTTCTCCGCGCCGTCGAGGTGGCGCATCCTGAGCGCGGCGTTGATGTGCTCCTCGCCGACGGCCTCCTCGCCGTCGAGGTCGGCGCAGGTGCGCGCGACCCTGAGCACCTTGTCGTAGGCGCGGGCGGAGAGCCCGAGCCGCTCAATCGCCCTGACTAGCCGGTCGCGGTCGGCCGTGGAGAGCCGGCAGACGTCGGCGAGGTCGCGGCTCTTCGCCTCCGCGTTCGTGTACACGCCGGCGACGCCGCGGTAGCGCGCCGCCTGCACCGCGCGCGCCGCCACCACCCGCGCGCGCACCGCCGCGCTCGATTCGCCGCGGCCCAGGGTCGGCAATCTCGCGGCGTCCACCGGCGGCACCTCGATCTGGATGTCGATGCGGTCCAGGAGCGGACCCGACACGCGGCTCTGGTACTTGATGATGGCCGACTGGCTGCAGCGGCAATGGCGGCGCGGGTCGTTGAAGTAGCCGCAGGGACACGGGTTCATCGCCGCGACGAGCATGAACTTGGACGGGAAGTCGTGCGCGGCGGCGGCGCGGGAGACGCCGACGTGGCCGTCCTCGAGCGGCTGGCGGAGCACCTCGAGCGCCGAGCGCGGGAACTCGGCGAACTCGTCGAGGAAGAGGACGCCGCGGTGCGCGAGCGACACCTCGCCCGGCACCGGCTTCGCGCCGCCGCCCAGGAGGCCGATCGAGCTCACGGTGTGGTGCGGGGCTCGGAACGGGCGCGAGGTGACGAAGGTGCCGGCGCACTTTTCGCGCCCGGCCACGGAGTGGACGCGCGAGACCTCCAGCGCCTCCTCCACCGTGAGCGGCGGCAGGATGGACGGAATCCGCCGCGCGAGCATCGTCTTGCCCGAGCCGGGCGAGCCGATCATCAGGATGTTGTGGCCGCCGGCGACGGCCACCTCGATCGCGCTCTTCGCGTCCTGCTGGCCCTTCACGTCCGCGAAGTCGTCGCCCGCGTCGCAGCTGCCGCGGATGAGACGGGAGAGGTCGTTGCGGCGCGGCTCGATGGCGCGCTCGCCGTTCAGGTACTGCACCGTCTCCTGGAGCGTCCGCACCGGGATGATGTCGATCCCCTCCACCACGCTCGCCTCGTCGGCGTTCTCCTCCGGGACGAGCATCGCGCGCCGGCCGATGCGCTTCATCTCCAGCGCCATCGGCAGCACCCCCTTCACCCGCCGGATCTCGCCCGAGAGCGCGAGCTCGCCGGCGAAGGCGTAGTCGCCGAGGCTCTCGCTGAACACCTTGCCCGTCGCCTTCAGGAGCCCGACCGCGATCGGCAGGTCGTAGACCGGCCCCTCCTTCTTCAAGTCCGCCGGCGCGAGGTTGACCGTGACGTCCAGCTCCTTGCGGGACGAAAGACCCTGGCTCTTGAGCGCGGTGGGGATGCGGTCCTTCGCCTCCTTCACCGCCTGGTCTGGAAGCCCCACGATCGCGAACTGCGAGTTGCCCAGGGTGGAGAACACCTCGATCTCCACCGTCTGCGCCTCCACGCCGCTCACCGCGGCCGAATAGCATTTTGCCAGCATTGCCAAACTTCCTTTCCGCCCTCCAGTCCGGGAGGACGGTGCGTAGAATAGCAAAACGCCGGAAATCGAACCTTAATGGAACCTTAATGGAATCTAAAGACGAATTTAGATTCGCTTAAGGTTCCATTAAGGTTCAGCGTCAGGAAATCTGGTATACTTCTTGAATTTTGGACGCGACCCGCCGCCTCAGTCGACGGTGGGGATCGGCGAGCGCTTGCGCCGGCCATAGAGCAGCATCGAACCAAAGACCGCTATGGCCAGGAGCGGCTGATAATATAGGCTCGAGAGCAGCGATACGGTGTCGACGGACATGTCGAGCCCCTTCGCGACGCCCATGGCGATGAGAATCTGCGCGCCGTAGGGTATGATTCCCTGCACTACGCAGGAGGCGGTGTCGAGGACCGATGCGACGCGAACGGGCGCCGCACCGAACTTGTCGGCGCATTCCTTCGCGATGGGACCGGCGATCACGATTGCGACCGTGTTGTTGGCGGTGAAGCAGTTGATGGCCGCCACCAGGAGAAAGACACCGAACTCGCAGGAACGCGGACCAAGGATCACCTTGGATATCCTGTCGGTGAGCCACACGATTCCGCCGTTGGCCTGCACCGACTTGAAAAGCCCTCCGGCCAGGAGCGCGACAATCAGCGTCTCGCCCATTCCCAATGTCCCCTTGCCAAGGAGGTCCATGATGTCGAAGAACGCAAAGCGCCCAAGAACGCCACCGATCACAGCCGACAGCAAGGTCCCCGAGAAGAGCAGCGTCATCACGTTGAATCCCGCCAGCGCAAGCGCGAGCACGAAGACATAGGGCAGGACCAGGACGACGTGCCGCCATGCTATGGTCGGCGTCTCGACCGCTCCCGCGGCAGAGCCGGAGGCCGCATAGAGGAAGAGCGCGACCAGCGCCGCGGGCGCCGCGATCAGGCCGTTGGCGAGGAACTTGTCCTTCATCCTCACTCCCTGGGTCCGCGTAGCGGCGATTGTCGTGTCGGAGATCATGGACATGTTGTCGCCGAACATGGCGCCGCCGATCACGGCGCCCATGAGAAGCGCGGGGTCGAGGCCAAGCGGCTCGACAAAGCCCAACGCTATCGGCGTCACCGCCGCTATGGTGCCGCAGGAAGTGCCGATGGCCAGCGAGATGAGGCACGAGACGAGGAACACCCCCGCCACCATGAGGCGGGTCGGCACAAACGCCTGCGCGATCGTGACGGCCGCATCGACGGCGCCCGCCCCCTTCGCTATCGTCGCGAACGCCCCCGCCAATATGAAGATGAGACACATGATCATTATGTTCGGCTCGCCCATTCCCCTCGCGTAAATTTCGACCTTCTCGTCGAGCTTGCGGCGCCCGATGAGCATGGACACCGCCGAGGCCACGAGAAACGCGATGGGCATCGAGACCTTGTACCAGGGCATTTCATAGCCGAGGTGGGACGCGAAAAGCGACAGCCCGACGTAAAACGCGGCAAACACCGCGAAAGGCACCAGCGCGAATCCGTTGGGACGAGGCGTATTAGTTTCTTTGTTCATAAGTTCACTGCTTTCTTCTTCCGGTGGTGTGGCGTAATTATACCATAGTTCCGGGGTGAAATGCGATTAAACCTACTCGAAATCGAGGTAGTTGAATGCGGAAATCCCGTCAACGCCACGGGGAACCGCCGACCCTCCGTATACAACGGCCGGCGCAACGGCGTCTCCAGCCACCTTGAGATAACCCCGGAGCCCATCGGCAAGCGACACCGACCATGTCGTCGCCGACTTTATCTCAATCGGCTGGACGCCTCCACCAACCCTACGAAGAACATCAACCTCGTCGCCGCTGGAGGTCCGGTAGAAGAAGATATCCCCTTCCGAATCGGCATTCATACTCTGTTTCACGAGGTTGCCCACGACCAAATTCTCGAACAGCTGGCCTCTAAGGGGATCGCGGGCCATCTGCTCCACGGTCTTGATGCCCAGGAGGTTGGCCGCAAGCGCCGTCTCCGAGAAATACACCTTCGGCGTCTTCACAAGCCGCTTGCCGATGTTCGCAAAATACGGCCGCAGCCGAAAGACGATGAATGACGCCTCAAGCACGTCAAGCCATGCCGAAAGCACCGTGTGGCTGACGCCGACCTCGCCAGACATCGAATTCAAGTTGACGAGCTGCCCCACGCGTCCGGCCAGCAGGACGATAAAACGCCTGAACGCCGACGTGTTCCTGATGTTCGCGATCCTTCTCACATCGCGCTCAAGGTAGGTCTGGAAGTAGTTTTTGTAGTATACATCCGCCTTGACCCTTGACGTGACAAGCTCGGGCATGCAGCCACGCAGCATCAAGCCGTCCTGCGACAGGTCTACGGCCGTCATCGCCGTCTTCAGCTCCGAGAATGTCAGCGGAAGCAGCGTGAGGAATGCGTTCCTCCCGGCTAGCGACTGCGTAACCGCCTCCTTAAGCAACGGCTGATGCGAGCCGGTCAAAATGAACTGTCCGCATTTCTGGCGGTCTTGGTCAACCAAAACCTGAATGGCCGAGGCAAGCGCTGGGACGTTCTGGATCTCGTCGATGATGACGGGCGCCGGATACATTGCGAAAAACCGATGGTAGTCGCTCTCCGCAAGCTCTCTGGTCTCCGGATCTTCAAGGTTTGCGTAGGTATAGTTTGGGAAACATTTTCGCACAAGCGTCGTCTTCCCTGACTGACGAGGGCCAACGATGGTGACAACAGCGAATTCCGTCGCTCTTTGCCGCAGAACTGGCTCTATCGCTCTTTCTATCATATATGACTCCTTCTCTCGTTAAAAGTGAGAGAATTATACCACAAGAATCATGCAAATTGCAAGTGCCAGTTGCAATCAGCACAGATGAGATTGGCGGTTTAGCACTTTTTCAATCAACTTTCTTGCGCGGTTCCCAGTTTATGAATCTAACACCAACCACTATGAGATTATGGTGCGGATGAAATCCAGCGCCGCGGAAACTGCCGCGGAAAGTGCCGCGGTCGCCCGCGATGCTTACCAACGCACAAAGACATGCATATGCAGTTAAGTCAGCGCCGCTTCTGGTAGTAGTCCGGGGCGACGTCGGCCTTGCCGTTCGAGTAGCGGTAGACGCGCTGGACGGCGTAGCCGCCACCTGAGCCCTTGCCGGTCTTGATGGCGTGGCCCTGGCCGTTGACGATTGCGTTGATGCCGACAAGCGGCCCCTCTCCGTTCGCAATCTCGACGGTGCACGCGTTCTCGACGGCGACTCCTGGTGCATTGGGGACTTCGACCGCGTCGTCGAGGAAGACGCTGTTGCCGTCCGTGTTGATGAAGACGTCGTACACGCCAAGCCCGACCGCGTAGTGGCGCTTCACGCCGTCCGCGACCTTGTAGGCGGCATACCCCTTCTTCTTCCCGCCGTGCGACATCCACACGGCGTTGCCCGGCGGATCGTAGCACTTCTCGTTCTGGAGGAAAAAGACGCGCCCGTTCTCGCCGTTCCAGAGGACGTCGTACTCCTGGAAATGCTCGACGAAAAGCCCGTAGCACGTCACGCCGTCGCCGTTCACGACGAGCCCGTTTTTCGACGTGTTGGCCGTCCATCCCGTATGGTCGCCGTGGTCGGCGCGCCATATCCAGGTATGGTCTACGACGACGTCGTTCGAATTGACCTCAAGGCAGACTTCCGTCTTGCCGGGCTTGCCGGTGCCGCCGACACGATAGACGAGATCGATGAGGAACGCGGGGTTCTTCGCATGGCGCACCTTCGACTTCCCTTCGCCGACGACGACAAACCTCTTCGACGCGCGCTCCGCGTCGAATATGAGCCCCGCGACGACGAGTCCATCTACATCCGCGCACCTAAGCGCCGCGTCGCCGTTCTCGGGGACGATCGTCGGCTCGCCTATGCCGAGGACGACGGTGTTCGGCTTCGTCACCTTTATCGGCTCGTCGACATGATAGACGCCAGGCGCGAAGAGGACGTTCTTTCCGGCGGCGAGCGCCGCGTTTATCGTCTTCGCCGTGTCCTTGCCTTCCTTCGCCACATGGAAGTCGCGCGCAAGGTCGAGTATCTTCCCCTCCCCCATCCCGCCGTTCGCCTTGCCCGCGCCCCAGCTCACGCCCATCGCGTCGCGGCGAATCGCCGGCACAAACACCTTGAACGCGTCGCCGTCGACGAAGAGAAACGGCTTTTCGCGGATGACGCCCGTCTCGCCGACAATGGTCGTGCAGCCGCCCGCGCGCCAATTCGAGGAAACGCCATCCACGCCGGTCGGTGCGCACTGCGAAAGCTCCTTCCCGCCGTCCTTCGACGACGCGGCAAGGTCTCCAACGCACCCTACGACGACCTGGTTCCAGTTGATCCCGTAGATTCCCGCGCCGAAGCTGTCGTTGCGGTAGAAGTACTGCTGCTGCGCGTAGGAGCCGGCGGGCTTCTCGAACACGCAGTCCGCGACGAAGCCGCCCGACGCCCAGCCGTTGAACCAGTCAAAAACGGCCTTGCGCGAGACATGGAGTCGCCGCGCGGGGGCGGCCTGCGAGACGGCCCACTGGAAGTTGAAGTACGGATCGGCGTTGTTGTCCGTGTCGACGATCGCGACGTTCTCGATCCCCACCCAGAAGTTGCACGTCGCGTTGTTCTTGTCGAGCGCGGCGGGCGTCTTGACGTTGCAGAGCTTCACCTCGCCCGGCGTGCGTCCAAGCCCGAGGATTTGCGTGTAGTAGCCGACATTAAGCGTCCCCACCTTCACGTAGTCGCCGGGGAGGAAGAGAAAAGCCTGGCGCTCCGGCCCGAACTGGCGCTTGTGCTGCCGCCTGAAGACGCCTTCGACGGCCTTGGCGACCTCCTTCATGTCGTCGTCCGGCGAGAATACGCGCACGTTCGCCCCCAAATCCGGCTTTGGCACGGCGCCGCCTGCCGTGAGCGCCATCGACGCAAGTGCCGCAAATGACATGACTGCTGTCTTCATGCTTGCCTCCTCAACGGGTACGTTTGCCCTTCGGACTTGACTTCTCGGCCTTGGACGGCATCGCACCGCCGAACTGGTCCAGAGCCACGCGATTCGGGCCGGGCGAGAACCGGGTCGCGACAAGCGCCTCTTCAACAGGCAGCTTTTTCTCGACGGAAACTCCGCCGACGCTTGCGCGGACGACTGCGAAGCCGTTTTTCGCCGGGGTGAACATGTTCTTCCGGAATGTCCCGTCGTCGCTCGACCACTCGGCCTCCACCGGACGGAACTTGTCGCCGCCAAGCCAGGCGCGCACGTTGAGCGCGCTCGCGACGCCCTCCTTCAGCACTGGCTTTTCCGAGCCGATCGCAAAGCCGAGCGGCGCGGACGGCTTCGCGTCCTTCGCCCTGCCGTAGACGCTGAAGGAGAACAGCGAGACGCCGTACTGCGTCGCCTTCTCGAGTCCGCGCAGGCGGACGAACCGAGCCTTCTCGCCGCCGAAGTCGATACGCTGCGGGCCCGCCGCGCCGGCGCGCTCTCCGCCGAGCGGATTCCACTTCGCGCCGTCACCCGAGCATTCAAGGACGTACTTCGACGCAAAGGCGTTCTCCCACTTGATCTCCGCGCCGTAGAGCTCCACCGTCTCGCCGAGGTCTATCGTGGCGGTCGGCTCGGGGTCCGAATGAGAAGAGGACCAACGCGTCTTGTCGTCGCCGTCGGTGATGTTCGCGCCGCGAAGCCCCACGTTCTCCTCGCTGGTGACGACGACCTGCTTCCCCTGCGCAAGGTCCGGCATTGCCACGCCGCTGGGGATGAGGGGATGGAGTTGGGAGTTGGGAGTTGAGAGTTGGGAGGTGGGAGGTGTCGTCGTGATTTTCCCGTCCGGATGCCTTACCGTAAGTACACGAGGCTTCGCCGCCACGTTCCCGATCACGCTGCCGTTGCCGTCGAAGAACGAGACCTTGCGCGCCTCGCCGCCGCAGTTGTAGACCATCAGCGTGCGCTTGCCGTCCCTGATGTAGGCCCGCGCGCACGGATAGTCGGCCCGGACGGAGAAGTCGAGCTCGCCGAACGAAAGGTGGCTGTGCGTCGACCAATACGTCATGTGCGCGGTGTCGGCGTTCATCGCGGCGGACATCTTCCTCTCGCGCAGCTCGTCGAAGACCTTGGCGGCCTGCAGCGGATCGTGCCGCTGCAGGTAGGAGAGCAGGACGTTGCCGAGGGACTCGTTGCCGACCGGCGGCGTCTCGTGCCCGTCGCGCGTCTTCCCCTTCTCGAACCATCCTCCAATCTCCTTCGACTTCCACATCGTCTCCCAGTCCCATTTCGCGAACTTGAGGTCTTCGCTCAGGTAGTCGAGCGCGGGCGTGTTGGGCAGCCACTGGATCGAATGCATCCAGACGGGGTCGCCGGAGAACCAGGTCCACCAGCCGACGCCGTGGCAGGTGAGGTTGGAGTTGTAGGGGTGCTTGTACTTAGTGTAGTCGATGTTCTCCCTGTCGCGGTCGAACCAATACTCCGCCGTGCCGCGCGCCTCGGAGACGTAGCCGAAGATCGCGGCGTCGCGCATCGCGTCGTCGCCGAGGGCGAGCCCCAGGAGGTACATTCCGCCCCAGCCCTGCATCGCCTCGGACGTCGACTCCTGTCCGTTGCCATTTCCGTCGCCCAGCCCTCCGGCGAAGGAATGTCCAGCCCACGGATCGAACATGCGGAAGAACGGGAAGCGCTTCTCCGCCCGGTCCCAGTTGGCATAGTCCTGGGCGACGAGCTTCAGCATGGGGCCGAACTTCGCGGCGAAGTCCGCGTCGACCATCGCAAGGAGCGCGCCGGAGTAGGTGAAGTAGCCGTAGTGGAAATGGTGGTCGTTGAAGGTGTCGGAATCGTAGCTCGTCCCCTCGCCGACGAGTCCGCCCCATTTCGGGACATACGAGAAGAAGAACCTTTCCTCGCACGGGTCCCACGTGAACCAGTCCTCGAACTTCTCGCGGAGCCTGTCGTGCGCCTTCTGGAACGTCTCGGCGTCGCCGATCTCGCGCGCGGCCATCATCGCGAACGCCATCTGGAGAAGCCCCTTGCCGCCCCAGTACGTGTCGCCGCCGAAACTGCCGCGCGCGGCATAGTCGGCAAGCAACTCCAGGAAGAGCGATTCATTGTAGACGCCCTTGCCAGACGCCCGCTTCCCGTCCCTCGGCGCCGCCCAGTATGGAAGCATGCCGGGGAAGTCGTAGACTATCGTAAGCGCGTTGCCCGCGGCGACGCGCTGCTTCCCGCGCGGCGTCTGCCAGACGAGCCCGTCGATGCACTTGAACTGCGGCTTGGTGCGCTTCAGGTGATGCGGCTGGAAGCCCTGCAGCGCAACGGGGTTCGCCCCCCGTTCCCCATTCCCCGTTCCCCGTTCCCCATTCCCCGTTCCCCGTTCCCCATTCCCCATTCCCCGAATATCCTCCGTCTTGACCTTCCAGGTCGTGGCAAGCGTCGCGGACTTTTCGTCGTACTTCCACTCGACCTTCGTGGAGCGGACGACGGCCGTCGCGTAGGGCGCGATCTTCTCCAGCGCCGCCTCGTTTGGCGCGAGTCCGATCGCCATCCAGGTCACGTCGCCCCGCTTCCCCTTCCAGACGCCGTAGGTCTCGTCGCCGACGGAAACGACCACGCCGCCAAACGCCTTGCGCGTGGAGACTTTCAGGTTTTCGCCGTTCTCGAGGGAGATCTTCAGCCCGACGCCCTTCGACTCGATCCACGTAAAGGGAGACCCGTGCACCAGTGTCGTCTTGACGACCCGTTCCCCTCTTCCCTCTTCCCTCTTCCCTCTTCCCTCTTCCCTCAACTCCATCTCCACGTCCCAGTCGTGCCAGCCCGAGACGAGCGTCGCGTCAGGACTGAACGCACCTTCCGCGCGAACGACGAGGGCGGAGCGCTCCTTCATTTCGGTGCCGTTGTCGATCCAGTACGACGGATAGGCGACGCGTATGCCATTTGCGTCGATGCGGACCTTCGCCGGATAGCTCCAGAGGTTGCCCGTCCACTGGTTCACGAGCGCATCCGTCCACCAGTCGTTCGTGGGGATCGGCTCTCCCTTTTTCACGCGCTCGGCCATTTCGGGCGCAAGGTATACGGGGCGGTTCTGCATGATGCGGCTCTGGTCGCCGCCGCGCGCGATCTTTCCGTCCGCACCGAACGTGCGGGCGAGCCGCCAAGGCGCGTACGAGGCGTAGGACCCTTCGCCGCACCGAACCACCTCCTGCGCAAAGACGGCAAACGCCATCGTCGCGGCCACCGTTACAACCACGCCAAATCTCTTCATGACAGCACCTCCAGCGGGCTATTCGCCACTACGCTGGACTCAGCCGCTACCTGACGACGTATATGAAGCCGGGCGCGCGGACGACAAGCTTCCCTTCACCGACCAGGATGGACGGCAGCGTCGCAGCCGTAAACTCGCCGCTCTTCTTCTCGCCGTTGACGAAAAGCGACCATGCGTTCAGCGTGTGCCCGGCAAGGTCAATCTTGACGTTGGATGCGTCCGCAATCGTCAATACACCGACTCGCGTATTCTTGGTAAGCTTGACGCGGGCCCCCGGCAGAATGCTCCAGTCGCTCCTAGAACCTCCGCCAAGGACAGATTCCCAATAGGTGAGAGTGAGGTTGTACGGTGTAGTCTCGTTTCCGGTTTCGCGGTTTTGAACCAGCGTGAAATTCGACTCGTACGTCGCCTGATCGACCTTCGCGCCGTTCAGGTGGATGCGCTCATCGTCGAAGAGCAGGCTGTTCGCATTGTTCTTCCATTCCTCCGCCGCGTTGAAGGTATAGGAGCAGGCCGGATAAATGACGCCGTTCCTGCTCAACGAGACGAAGTTCATGTAGGTGGAGCCGCCCCACGTTCCGCAGACCGCGCCGGCATCGCCGAGCTTGTTGTTGGCGATCTGCGACGAATAGACCTGCATCGTGCCGACACCCTTGATGGTACCAGTTGAAGTTATCGCTGTGTTGGAAACAACGGTATTCGCAACTGCAAGATCATTGATCGCGTTGTTGTAGGAGTCAAGGAACAACACGGAAGCATCAGTGTCAAGTGTCGCGGGCTCATTCCCCTGCCATGCGCCGTTCATATACACGTAGTCGAAATCGCTCGCGAAGAACAGGCCGGACTTGAACGCCTTCACTTCGTTGTCCTGGACAATCGCGAAAGCAAAGTTGTATACATTGCCGGAGACGAGCGAGGTGACTGCCTTCGTAGCAACGCCTTCATTGACGATTACGTTTTCGCCCTTGGCGATTATGTTCGCTTCTGTAATCTCTGCCGTGTCGCACGCGACGATGACGCTTGCGCCGGATGCGATCGAGAAGATCGACGCGGTAAGAGTGGCGGAAGTCGCGGTCACATCGGAGAAAGCGACGGACGATATCTTGTTTTCATCGACGACAGGATCGTAGGTTATCTTAACCGTCTTGCCGGAGACCTCGACGGAGAAGAACGCTTCCCAGTCGGAATCCGCAATCGCCGCGCCGTCAAGCTTCAGATAGCCGGGCGTGACAAGAACCGACTTTGCGGAATCTGCATCAGAGATATTGATGGCGTTGTCGGTAAAGGTGAAGGACGAAGCCTTGCCGGACAGGAAGTTGACGAATGTCTTTGTCGAAGAACCAGTGTATGTGTCGGGAGGATAGACGCCGAGCCACTGGTCGTTGCGAGTCGTCGTCATGTCAGAGCCGTAAAGGGAGAACACGACAGGCGAGGACACGACAATCGTGGCGATTGAAATGACAGTGTTGGAGAATACCACGTCGGACAAAACGTTGCAGTCGCCGGAAAGCGTAAGCGTCGCGCCATCGAAATAGTCCTTTTCCGTGATGGAGAGCGCGCCGGAATAGTTGGCGTTCCTACCGAACCAGCGGATGTCCGTCCCGGCCGTGGGAGCTTCCGTCGCAGGCGCCGACTTGTCCTTGGCCCAATTCGCCGCGTTGCCGAGGTTGTTGTCCTCGCCAATGTATTCGTAGACATCCGTCAACTCGCCGTAGTCGCCGTAAGGCGCCAGGACGCGCTTCGCCACGACCGCGGTCGCGGTATATTGACCGTTGTAGAGAAGGAACGCGCGGATGTAGTTGAAGCCTTCTTCAAGCGTCAGGGCCGCGTTTACGTTCGCCGACGCCAAGACAACATTGGTCGAGGTCGGCGCCGGCCAGCTGGCGAAGGTCTCGCCGTAGTCTTGCTCCCCCTGCACGAAATAGACCGTCGCGCTGTTGCCGGAATACTTCGTCGCCGTGACGGAAACCGTCACCTGCCCGTCGATGACGTCACCTGCCGTGAGCGCGCCAAGGCTCCAGCCATCCAGCGACTTCAGGAAGAGCGTCGTAGTTCCATCCAGGTTGTCGGTGTAGCTGAACTGAGTGTTGAACGTCGCCTCGTCAATCACCTGGTCGTTGTAGCGGATATAAGGGGTGCCTGCGGGGATGGAGAAGAAGTAGAAGGGATTTGCGGCGATGCTCGTCTGATAAGTGAATCTGGCCGCGCGATTATTCCCGTCGACAAAGTTGAGGTAGCTTCCCGAGTTCTGCCAAAATCCGCTGAGGCCGGTTCCCGTGTCGACAATCGCCGCATCAGAAATCGTAAGCGTCGAGCCAGCGTACTGTGCAGCGACAAGTGTGCCGCTCACCGTGCCGCCATTGATAATAGGATGTTCGACGCCATCGTTGCCGAACTGGATTTCGCCGCCAATCGACCATGAAGCACCGTTTGAAAGCGTCAGAGACAAAGGGATGCGATAGTTGCCGTTCACCGTCACGGCCGCGCCGTCGATCACGACATCATCCGTCTCTGCCGGTGCTCGGTTCAAGTCCCAGTTGCCGGCGGTTGCGTAGTCGTCTGTCCCCTCCCCACCGGTCCAGGTTATGGTGTCCGCGTTGAGGAGTGTGATTGCCGCGGTGAAAGTCGCGATCATCAGCAACGGTTTTTTCATGCTTGTTTCCTCTTTTATGTGTTGTCGCCTAATTTTCACCCAACCAGCCGTTAGCCAATGCGACATCCGTCGCGCAGCACAGACCGACATGGATTTCCCTGTTTGGCTAGTATTATACCAAATTTCGATTGGGTTTGTAAAGTTGGGGGAAACTCCAGGGCAGGGCTGGAAATGGTAAAATCTACTGGGTCAGCAAATAAGAGGGGAAGGCCATGGGGATCAAAGAAGGAGAAGGACAAGCCACACCACCCCCATGGGGGTGGTCGCCGCGGGCGGAAGAAAAAGCCCACGGCGTCGATGAAATCGTGTATGATAGGAGTTTCCACACAACCCATCAGACGAAAGGTCGACGCCATGAGCAGAAAGAAGTATATCATAAGACGCGACGAAGGTCTACACCTCACGGACCGCCAGCGCGAGATCCTCGGGGCCGCGTGGAACCAGTACGTCAACCGGCTGGTCCCCATTTCGCTGAGGCGGTTCGCCGCGCTGCACAACGTCCCCTACTCCACGTGGCAGCGCGAGCTGAGGCGCGGGGCGGCCTCGCCCATCATCAGGCGGGGCAACCGCTGGACCTACCCGGAGTACGACATCGGCAAGGCGAGGGCCTCCATAAACGAGGGCAGGGGCAACATGGGCGCCCCGATGAAGCTCACGGTCGGCATGGCCATCCTCTTCAGGCACGCGGTGCTGAAGCTAAGGCGGTCCCCGTACGACGCGAGGATGATGATCAAGGAGGCGCTGCCGGGCAGGGACGTCCCGTGCCTGAAGACGTTCTACAACCACATAGAGGCGGGCGACATGGGCGTGTTCCACGGCCAGACGCCATACCACCCGGGACGGCGGCGAAGACCGCCAAGGCCTGCGCACGAAGCGAGGACGGTGCCAGGCAGAAGGCAGCTCAGGGACAGGCCGAAGGAGGCGGCGGAGGCAAAGGAGCTAGGGCACTGGGAGATGGACACGGTCATTTCGGGGAAAGGCTCGAGCGGAGGGCTCCTGGTGATGCTCGACCGATGCTCGAGGCGATATGTCATCGAGCACCTGAGCCACGTCAACCAGGACGAGGTCATCGCCGCGATAAGGAGAATGAAACGAAGAAAGGCCCTCGGGACGGTGCGAAGCGTCACGACAGACAACGGCTGCGAGTTCCTCGACCAGGAAAGGCTCGACCGCGCCTTCAGGTCCGAGGTCTACTACACGAGGGCCTACGCCTCCTACGAGAAAGGCGCCATCGAGAACTGCAACAGGCTAGTAAGGAGATGGTACCCGAAGGGAACCGACTTCAACCAGCTCACAAGACGGCAGATCCAGCAGCTGGAGGACTGCATCAACTCAATCCACAGGGAATCACTCAACGGAGAAACCGCATATGCTTACGATTCACATATGGCCAAGGTGGCTTAAGGCGTTTTTGCTGGCCCACCCCCTTTACAAGTCACCGGTGTACTATCTATGCTGAAGAGTGTTTGAGTGAAGAGTGTTTGAGTTGGGATTCTGCCTAGAAGCATGAATCCCGAATATGCTATAATACACACAAATGAAGACGGCATTGGCGATATTGGGGCTGACGATTTCGGCGAGTCCGCTGGTGAGCGAGGACGTGCTCGAGCCTTCGGTGGAGAACGAAGTCGAGCACGCGCTCGCCGTCGCGCCGTCGAACGAGGTCGCGCGCGCCGCCGCCGCGGTCGCCGCGCCAGCGTATGCGCCGCCGCTCGCCGAGCTCGGCGCTACGGGCGCGGTCACGCGGACCGCGCTCGCGGTGAAGCTGGTCTCGGAGCAGCGCGCCGACGGACGCTGGCTCGCGGGAACGAACGACGTCACGGCTGCGGCGGCCGGGGCGCTGATGTGGTGCCTGCGGTAGTGGTTGTTGCCGTTTTAGTTGCGCTGGTCGTCCTCTCCGCGTTCTTCTCGAGCGCGGAGACGGTGCTCTTCTCGCTCACCGGCTCCCAGCGCTCGCGCATCCGCGCGCGCAGCCCGAAGGCGGACGCGCGCATCGCCCGCTGCCTGGCCGACAAGGCGGTGCTCTTCTCGACCCTGCTCGTCGGCAACACCTTCGTCAACTTCGCCATCGCCACCATCGGCTACCAGCTCTTCGCGGGCTGGATTCCAGGCGGCGGCTGGCTGGCGGTGCCGGCGATGACGGTGTTCCTGCTCGTCTTCGGCGAGATCACCCCGAAGCGCCTGGCGCTCAAGTTCACCGAGGAGATCGCCCCCGCCTACGCGCGATTGCTCTGGTTCTGGCGCTCGATCCTCTTCCCGTTCAATGCCGCGCTGAGGGCGTCGTCGCGCGCCTTCGCCCCGGCGCTTGCGCGCGAGCGCCGCGCGCTTTCGGACGCGGAGCTCGTCTCGGTGATGGAGTCCGCCGCCGAGCGCGGAGAGGTGTCGGAGAAAGACGCCGAGATGGTGGAGGGGGTGCTCAGGCTCTCGGAGCTCTGCGCCAACGACGAGATGATTCCGCGTGTCGACATCGAGGGCTACGACACCGACCACCCCGAGGCCGAGCGCGCCGCCGCGCTCAAGTCCGCCCGCCACCGCCACCTGCCCGTCTACCGGCGCACGCCGGACGCCATCGAGGGCGTGATCGCCCGCGACACCGGCGAGGTCGAGGACGCGCTCTTCGTGCCCGAGACGGTGACGCTCGACGACCTGCTCGTCACTTTCGCCAAGAGCCGCAAGCCGCTCGCGGTGGTGCTCGACGAATACGGCGGCACCGCCGGCATCATCTCGCCGGACGACATCCTCGAGGTGATTTTCGGCCCCGGCGTCTTCGCCCGCCCCGACCAGGAGCCGCAGATCGTGAAGAAGGGGCCGAACGTCTGGGAGATCGACGCGCGCGCCTCGTTGGACGAGGTCAACCGCGAGCTTGGTCTGGAGCTGGAGGCGGAGGACGCCGACCGCATCTCGGGCTGGGTGCAGTTCCACGCCGAGCGCCTGCCGCACGTCGGACAGGAGATCGAGGCGGACGGCTGCCGCGCGACCGTCATCCGCCGCCGCCGCCGCCGGGTGGAGGCGGTGCGGCTGGAGGTCCTCTCGCGCCCCGAGGCCGACACCGACGAGGAGATCATCGCCGATACCGACGAGGAGGCCGCGCGCACGGAGGAGGACGACGAATGATCGAGATCCTGCTCTTCCTGGCGGCCATGGCCGCGCTCGCCGGCGCCGCGTTCTGCGCGGGCGCGGAGACCGGCTTCCTCTCGGTGAGCCGCGAGCGCGTGCTGCATCTCTCGCGCGAGGGCGGGGTCAAGGCGGCCAAGGTGCAGAAGGCGCTTGCGGACATGGCGCGCACCACCACCACGCTGCTCATCGGCAACAATCTCGCCTCGGTGGGCTACTCCTCGGCGTTTGCCGCGCTTTCGGCGCGGATCTCGGGCTCGAACGCCACCGCGAGCGCGGTCCTCGGTTTCGTGGGCGCGTTCATGCTCCTCTACTGCGCCGAGTTCATGCCCAAGCTGCTCTTCGCCGCTCGCCCCTTGAGGCGCATCCTCGCCGTGGCCGGCGCCTACGAGGTGCTCGCCGCCGCGCTGAAGCCGGCGGTGTCGCTGGCGATGCGCTTCACCGACCTCTTCATGCCGCGCCGCGAGCAGAAGTACAAGCTCACCTCGGCCGATCTCCTGAGGATTCTCCAGGACCGCAAGGACGGCGTCTGCCTCACCGACTTCGAGTCAGCGCTCATCACCCGCATCTTCGTCCTCCGCGCGAAGGGCAGCCCCATCACCCGCGAGGCGATCCTCGATGCCCTCGCCTGACTGCTGCCACGAACCACGAGCCACGAATCCCGAACCACGATTATGGTATAATACGCGGCAATGAACAGCGAATTTGACACGATCGACGACTGCCTCGCCGCCCTCAGGGTCGGCGAGATCGTGGTCGTCACCGACGACGCCGACCGCGAGAACGAGGGCGACTGCATCTGCGCCGCCGAGTTCGCCACCACCGAGAACGTCAACTTCATGGCCTCGCACGCGAAGGGGCTCATCTGCATGCCGATGAGCGCGGCGCTCTGCCGCAGCCTCGACCTGCCGCAGATGGTGGCGGAGAACACCGACAACCACTCTACCGCTTTCACCGTCTCCATCGACTCCGTCCGCACCACCACCGGCATCTCCGCCGAGGAGCGCGGCGAGACCGCGCGCGCGGCGGTGCGCGAGGGCGCGAGGCCGGGCGACTTCCGCCGTCCCGGCCACATGTTCCCGCTCGAGGCGCGCGCTGGCGGCGTGCTCCGCCGCGCCGGGCACACCGAGGCGACGGTCGACCTCTGCCGGCTCGCAGGGCTCCGCGAGGCGGGGCTCTGCTGCGAGATCATGAAGGACGACGGCACCATGGCTAGGCTGGACGACGTCGCCGCGTTCGCAAAGCGCCATGGGCTGAAGATGACGACGATCGCCGACCTGATCGCCTACCGCCGCCGGGTCGAAAAGCTGGTGGAGAAGGTGGAGGAGGTGGACCTTCCAACCGCGCACGGGCACTTCCGGCTCAGCATGTACAAGAGCCGCGTCACCGGACTCGAGCACCTCGCGCTGGTCAAGGGCAAGGTCGACGACGGCGCGCCGGTGCTGGTGCGTGTCCATTCCGAGTGCTTCACCGGCGACGTGCTCGGCTCCGAGCGCTGCGACTGCGGCCCGCAGCTGCACGCGGCGATGGAGGCGGTTGAGCGCGAGGGGCGCGGGGCAGTCCTCTACATGCGCCAGGAGGGGCGCGGCATCGGCCTCGAGCAGAAGCTGCACGCCTACCATCTGCAGGAGAAGGGGATGGACACCGTCGAGGCGAACGTGGCGCTCGGCTTCGCGCCGGACCTCCGCGACTACGGCGAGGGCGCGCAGATCCTGGCCGACCTCGGCATCCGCAGGGTGAGGCTGCTTACCAACAACCCGTGCAAGGTGAAGGGGCTGGACGGCTACGGCATCGAGATCGCCGAGCGCGTGCCGATCGTGATTCCGCCCAACGCCCACGACCGCCGCTACATGGAGACCAAGCGCACCAAGATGGGCCACATTCTTTGAGGGGGACACATGGCAGTTGACAGACTAGAGAGGGTGAACAGCCTGCTTCGGCGGGTGATCGCCGAGAACATGCACCACGTGATGCAGGGCGACACGGTGGCGCCGGGGCTCTTTACGGTGACCGAGGTCGCGTGCGGCAAGGACCTGCGCGACGCGACGGTCAAGGTTTCCGTCTTCGGCGACGACTCGGTGAAGGAGCTCGGGCTCCAGCACCTCAGGCACCACGCGCGGCAGTTCCAGGAGGTGATCAACCGCGAGGTGCGGCTTAAGTTCGTCCCCCGGCTCACCTTCCAGCTCGACCGCTCGCTCGAGAAGGGCGACGCGGTGCTGGCGATCCTCGACCAGCTCGACATCTCCGCCGAGCCAGCCGCCAAGTAGGAGAGCGCCGCGCAGATGGCCAACCTCACCCAGCTGGGAATGCTCGAGAAGCTCGACGGCTTCCTGCTCGTCGACAAGCCGGAGGGCATCCAGTTCTCGACCGTCGTCAAGACGGTGAAGCGCAAGTTCAACCTGCCCAAGGTCGGGCACGGCGGATCGCTGGACGCGATGGCGTCCGGCCTCATGGTGCTGCTTCTCAACGACGCCAACAAGTTCGCCGACCGGGTGATGGGCGCCGACCGCGCCTACACCGGCTCGCTGCGGCTCGGCGTGACGACCGACACCGGCGACGCCTGTGGCCGCCCCGCACCGCCGCCCGCGCAGACAGTCTCCGCCGCCGATCTTCGCGGCGACGTCTTCCAGACAGAGCCGCGCTTTTGCGCCGTCCGCCGCGAGGGCTCCGCCGCCTACGAGGTGGTCGACACCGGCGAGCACCAGCAGTTTCTCGCCCACGTCTACCGCTTTGAGCTCGGCGAGCGGAACGAGAAGGGCGAGGCGCCGTTCGAGCTCGTGGCCTCCAAGGGCGTCATCGTCCGCGCGCTCGCGCTCGACCTCGACGCGACGCTCGTCTCGCTCCGCCGCGTCCGCGTGGGGCGGTTCGAGGTGAAGGACGCCATTCCGTTCGCCAAGCTCCTGGAAATGGAGATGAAGGACTTTCCGTCATGCGTGATGCCGGTCGCACAGGCGTTGCGGTAGGGTTCTTCGACGGCGTCCACGTCGCCCACCGCGAGCTGCTTTCGCAGGCCGCCGCGGCCTTCACTTTCCGCAATCATCCGCTCACGGTCCTCGCCCCGGACCGTGCGCCGTCGCTCATCCTTTCCGCCGCGGACAGGCTGGCGCGCCTGCGCGGCTGTGGGCTCGACGAGGTGGTGGCGGTCGACTTCACCCGCGAGCTCGCAGCCACCGCGCCGGAGGAATTCGCCGCGTCGCTTCTCGTTCTCGCCGCTAAGTTCACCCTCGTCGGCGCGCCGCGCGTACTCTGCGGCCCCAACTGGCGCTTCGGCCGCGGAGGCGTTGGCGATGCAGCGCTCCTTCGGCGGCTCGGCGCCGAGGTGGTTGAGGTGCCGTTTGTCGAATATCGCGGCGAGGCCATATCCTCCACCCGCATTCGCGAGGCAATCGAGCGCGGCGAAATGGGGGATGCCGCTGCCATGCTCGGGCGGCCGTTCGAGGCGGGTGGCGAGGTGTTCCTCGGCAAGGGCGAGGGACGCAGGCTAGGCTTCCCCACCGTGAACGTGCGCCCCGACTGCGGCGACGGAGCAGAGCGGCGGGTCACGCCGCCGCGCGGGGTCTATGCCGTCGACTTCGGCTCCGCGCGCGCCGTCGCGAACTACGGCGTCGCGCCGACCTGGGGCGGCGCGGCGTGGAAGGAGCCGGTGTGGGAGCTGCATGTCGTCGACGGTGCCAAGGCGATGCCCGGTCTGGGCGAGCGGGTTTCCTTCGAGCTCAGGCGCTTCATTCGTCCCGAGCGCGAGTTTGCCTCGGCGGAGGAGCTCTGCGAACAGATTGAAAAGGACTGCAAGGAGGCGATGAAATGAGATTCGAGCCGAACATGCATACTGCCCTGTGGGGCACGGAGAACTGGGTCTGCTCGGCCCACCACACTTCGCCGAGCGTGATTGCCGAAGGCCCGCGCGCCGGCCAGAAGCTCGACCAGGTCTATCCAGACTTTCCGCTGCTGATGAAGGTGATCGACGCGAGGAACAGGCTTTCGGTGCAGGTGCATCCCAACGAGACGACCTGCAAGGTGACCGGCGGCGATCCCAAGACTGAGATGTGGTGCGCGCTTTCCGACGGGCCGATCTTCGCGGGGTTGCGGCCGGGCACGACCGAAGCCGAGATAAAGGAAGCGGTGTCGTCCGGACGCTTCGAGGAGCTGCTGGTGCGCCACGACGCGAAAAGGGGCGACGTCTTCTTTATCCCCGGCGGGCTCGTGCACGCCATCGGCGACGGCGTGCGCCTCTACGAGGTGCAGCAGAGCTCCAACACTACCTTCCGGCTCTACGACTGGGGAAGGGTCGGCGCGGACGGGCGCGCGCGCGAGCTCCATGTCGACAAGGCGCTCGAGGCGATCGACCTCGCGCTGCCGGTGCCGCGTCCGGTGCGTGAGCTTGACACTCCTTATTTCCGCTTCACCCAGGTCGACCTCGACGGCGAGCGCACCTTTGCCGCGGCGCCCGGCGGCTACATCTGCGTCTTCGGCGAGCAGACCGGCTGCGTGCTGCTGGCTGACGGCGAGTCGGAGACCATCTCCGCCGCCGGCGAACACCTGATGGTCACGGAGTTCCGATGAGCTTTTTCAAGGCATACGACATGCGCGGCACCTTCGGGGCCGACTTCGACCTGGACCTCGTCCGCCGCGTCTGCGCGGCGCTGCCGCGGGTGGTCGCCGGCGGGCGCTGGCTGGTCGGGCGCGACTGCCGGACCACCAGCGAGGCGGTGCGCGACGCGCTCGTCGGCGGGCTGGCCGCGGCGGGTGCGGAGGTCGCGGATCTGGGGCTCGCGACGACGCCGATGGTTTACTTCTTCACTGCCGAGGACGGATACGACGGCTCGGTGATGGTGACCGCTTCGCACAATCCGCCTTCGGACAACGGCCTCAAGGTTTCGCGCGGAGGCGCGTTGCCAGTCGGCTACGCGGATGGGCTCGACAAGGTAGAGCAGATGGTCGGCGAAAGCGCTGCGCCGTGTGCCGACGGTCACGCGTCCCAGGTCGTGGACGCGCTGCCTCGCTACATCCGCTGGCAGCGCGAGGCGGCCGCGTTTGCGCCGTATAGTTCGCTTCGATACGCGGTGGATTGTTCGAACGGAATGGCGTCGTTGCTCGTGGGTGAGCTTTTTCCGGGCGCGGAGATCATCAACGGAACCATCGACGGAACGTTTCCCGCGCACAGTCCCAATCCGCTCAAGGCGGAGGCGAGGGCGCAGATCGCTGCTGTCGTGCGCGAGCGCGGGCTCGACTGCGGCGTCATCTTCGACGGCGACGCAGACCGAGCGATGTTCGTGGACGAGCGCGGCGAATTCGTCCAGCCCGACTACCTCATACCCGTCGTTGCCCGCGCCACGCGCGAGGCTTCCACAACTCAAACACTCAATAACTCAAACACTCAAACCCCTCACAAAATCATCCACGACGTGCGCACGAGCCGCGGCGCGACCGAGACGCTGCGCGAGGACGGCTTCGAGCCGGTGATGGTGCCGGTCGGCCACGCCTTCGCGAAGCCAGCACTGCGCCGGACCGGCGCTCTCTGCGGCGGCGAGCTTGCCGGGCACTACTACTTCCGCGAGTTCCACTGCTGCGACTCGGGAGTCCTCGCGGCGACGCGGGTGCTCGGCGAGATCGCGCGAGCGAAGGCGGCGGGGCGCAGCTTCTCGGAGATGATGCATCCGATTGTCTCGCGCTACGCGAACTCGGGCGAGATGAACTTCGAGGTCTCGGACAAGGACGCGGCGATCGCAAGGGTGGTCGCGGCGGCGGAGTCGCTCGCGGCGGTGGAGTCCGAGAGCCGGATCGACGGCGTGCGGCTCGACTTCGCGGACGGGTGGGTGAGCGTGAGGAAGTCCAACACCGAGCCGTACTTGCGGCTGATTGTGGAGTGTAGGACGCCGACGATGCTGGACGAGTGGAAGGGGCGTTTGATTGCCGCGGTGAAGGGGTGAGCGGGTCGATGAAGGTAGATTTCCACTGCCATTCCACCGCGAGCGACGGCACCTTGTCGCCCACCGAGGTCGTTTCGCGCGCCCGCGGCACCGGCATCGCGGCGCTGGCGCTCACTGACCACGACAACTGCGACGGTGTCGGCGAGCTGCTGGCCGCTGGCGGAGCGGGGTTCTTCGCCGGGGTGGAGCTTTCAATCGAGCCGGGCGCTGGCTTCGACAAGTTCCACTTGCTCGGGCTTGGGGTGGATCCCGCGAACGCGGAACTTAAGGCGCTCCTAAGGCGCATCCTCGACGGCCGCAACGAACGCAACCGGCGCATCCTCGCCAACTTCGCGCGCATCGGGATCGAGATTGCGGAGGACGACATCGCCGCCTACGCGCACGGCGAGGTGCTGGCGCGGCCGCATTTCGCGCGCTGGCTCATGGACCATGGATATGTCCAGAGCGTCGCCGAGGGCTTCGAGCGCTACCTGTTGCCGGACTCGCCGGCGGAGACGCGCTGCTACGAGGAGCGGTGGCATCCTCGGCAGGAGGATGCGTTCGCGGCGATTCACGCGGCTGGCGGCGTCACGGTGATGGCGCACCCGAGGTTCTGGCGCCGCGGCTGGCGTCACGAGGGCTCTGACTTCGCGGCGGCCGCGGCGGAGCTAAGGCGGCTCAAGGATGCGGGACTGGACGGACTCGAGTGCCTCTACTCGTCCAACTCGCCGGCCGAGAACGTCGGCTTTACCCGCATCGCGTCGGAGCTTGGGCTACTCAAGTCGGCCGGCAGCGACTTCCACGGCGCCAACAAGCCAGAGATTGCGCTTGGCATGGAGGTCGACGACGCTTTCATCCGTCCGCTTCTTTCTCGGCTCGGAGTCTGAATCCAAGTCGGTGTCAGCCTTCCGGCGAGGAATATGGTATAATTCACCGCAATGAATACTGCGATCAAGACAATGGCGTGTGCGGTGGCGGCGGCAATGGCCCTCGGCTCCGCGGCGGAGGAGTTCGACCTGGTCATCTACGGCAGCAGCCCAGCGGCGATTTCCGCCGCGGTCCAGGCCGGGCGCATGGGCGTGAAGGCGGTGGTCGTGTCGCCCGAGACGCGCATCGGCGGGCTCACCACCGGCGGGCTCGGCCAGACCGACATCGGCAACAAGTCCGCCTTCGGCGGCATCGCCCTTGAGTTCTACCGGGACGTCGCCGTGTACTACGCCGACCGCTCGCACTGGAAGTGGCAGCAGCCCGAAGAGTATTTCCCCGACGGACAGTGTGCCGGCTCCAAGTCTGGCGGGTCGATGTGGACGTTCGCGCCATCCGCGGCGCTGGCGATCCTTGAGGGCTGGGAGAGGCGTGACGGGCTCGACATCCGCCGTGGCGAGTTTCTCGATCGCGAAAGGGGAGTCGAGAAGGACGGCGCGCGCATCGTCGCCATCACCACGCTTTCTGGGCGCACCTACCGCGGCAAGGTGTTTGTCGACGCTACCTACGAAGGCGACCTCATGGCCGCGGCGGGGGTGAAGTATGCCGTCGGGCGCGAGGCGAACTCCGTCTATGGCGAGACGCTGAACGGCATCGCGACGGATGCCTGCGGTTCGCGGCACCACAACTTCCACGCCGGCGTCTCGCCGTATGTCATCGAGGGCGACAGGAGTTCGGGGCTGCTGCCCGGGGTGGAGCCGCGCAACGCCGCGGAGAAACCCGGCGACGGCGACGGGCGCATGCAGGCGTACTGTTTCCGGATGTGCCTTACGGATGTCCCCGAGAACCGCATTCCGTTCAAGCGGCCGGAAGGCTACGACGAGCGCATGTACGAGCTGCTTTTCCGCGAGTACGCGGCCGTGGATAAGAACCCGGACGAGAAGGTCCCCGGCTGCCTGAACGGCAGGGAATTCGTGCCGCTCATCATGTCGCGCATGCCCGACGGCAAGACCGACTCCAACAACCGCACCGCCTTTTCGAGCGACTTCATCGGCATGAACCACGAGTGGCCGGAGGCGTCGTACGCGCGGCGCGAGGAGATCTTCAAGGCGCATCTCGACTACCAGCGCGGACTCATGTGGACTCTTGCCAACCATCCGAGGATTCCGAAGCGCGTGAGGGAGTATTTCTCCAAGTGGGGAACGTGCCGCGACGAGTTCAGCGACGGTCTCGGCGACGGCTGGCAGAGCCAGCTCTACGTCCGCGAGGGCCGGCGCATGGTGGGCGAGACAGTGATGACGGAGAGCCACTGCCGCGGCGAGAAGAAGGTTTCCCGTCCCGTGGCGATGGCCGCCTACACGATGGACTCCCACCATGTCCGGCGCGTCGAGACGGCGGACGGCTTCGTGCGCAACGAGGGCAACTTCGAGGACATGCGCGGCACCGGGCTTAAGGGCAGGATGGCGCCGTATGGAATCGACTATGGGGCAATCGTCCCCAAGCGCGGCGAATGCACGAACCTGCTCGTCCCCGTGAGCCTTTCGGCGAGCCACGTTGCGTTCGGATCGATCCGGATGGAGCCGGTCTTCTTCGCGCTCGGCCAGGCCGCCGGCACCGCCGCGGCGATTGCGGTGCGTGGAGGCGCCGCGGTGCAGGACGTGTCCTACGAAGAGCTGAAGGGCAGGCTGGCCGCCGACGGCCAGGTGCTTCCCGACGCAATGCGCAAATGATCTAACCAAATACAATCCCAAGGAGACAAATGAAGATGAACAGCAAGATTTTTGCCGCGGCGATGGCGCTCATGTCGACGGCTGCCGCGTGCTTTGGCGAAGAAGCCGAGCCTGGACGCAAGGAGCCGCTCAAGGTGCTGATGATCGGGAACAGCTTCTCGATCTGCAACTTGAAGGAGATGCCGCCGATCGCGAAGTCGATGGGCCTCAAGCTCGACCTCGGCTCGCTCTACATCCCCGGCTGCTCGTTCGAGCGCCACTGGAGGAACGTCGAGGTCGCCGCGACTAACGTGAACTTCAGGCCATACCGCTTCGACCGCAGCGTCAACGGCGCCAAGACCGTCGACGACGGGCGCGCCAACATCCCTGACACGCTCGCGCTCGACAAGTGGGACGTGGTGACAATCCAGCAGGCGAGTCCCCTGAGCTGGCAGCCGGAGACTTTCGAGCCGTTCGCGAGCAACCTCGTCGCCCTCGTCCGCCGCCTCGCGCCACAGGCGAAGATCATGGTACAGGAGACCTGGAGCTATCCGAACTGGGACAAGCGGCTGAAGAAGTTCGGCTTCGACCAGGTCGAGATGTACCGCCGCCTGCACGGCGCCTACGCCGCGTTCGCGAAGCGGCACGCCCTGGAGGTCATTCCCGTCGGCACCGCGGCGGAGTTCGTCGACGACCGCAACCAGCTCTTCACCAGCCCGGACTTCCACTTCAACCGGCAGGGGCAGTACCTGCAGGGGCTGGTATGGACGGCCAAGCTCTTCGGCGTCGACGTGCGCCAGTGCGAATACCGTCCGGACTGGCTCGACGACGGCCGCGCGAAAGTCCTCCGCAGCGCCGCGATGGACGCCGTCGAAGGCGGCGCCACAGTCCGCCGCGCCTTCCGCGACGCTCGCGTCACCCGCGGCAACACCAACATCCTCAAGGTGCAGCCGATCGACGACGCGTCCTGGCTGTGGCTGCCGGGCGCGGCGAACGAAAGATTCTGCCTCGTCAAGTTCCGCAACGAGTTCGAGGTCGCGGAAGGTGCGGACCCGCTCGTCTTCGACGTCTCGGCCGACGAGCGCTTCGTGCTCCTCCTCGACGGCGAGTTCGTCGCGCGCGGTCCTAACCGCGGCACGGTGGAGAACTGGCAGTACCAGACCTACGTCGCGGACCTGAAGCCGGGGCGCCACGTCTTCGAGGCGTACGTGCAGGTCCTCGGCGACTCGGCTCCGCTCGCGCAACTTTCGTATCGCGGCGGTTTTATCTTCAAGGCGAACGGCGCGTTTGACGGCGCTCTCACGACCGGGAAGGGCGACTGGCGGGTCGGGCGCGTGGGCGGGATCCGCCCCGCCGGCAAGGACGGCGGACCCTGGGGCGGCGGCGACCAGTTCGAGATCACCGGGTGCGGTCCGTATTCCGGCGACCCGGCCGAGTGGAAGAAGCCCGAGGTCGTGCGCGGCGGCGCGGGCGTGCCCGGCCCGTTCATCTACGGCATCCGCACGACCGGGTGGATGCTCTTCCCGTCGCAGCTCCCCGACCAGACCGAGATCCGCTGCACGCCTGGCAGGGTCAAGGCGGTCGCCAGGGGGACGGAATTCCGCCGCCCCCACGTCTACACCGAGGACGAGGCGAAGGAGACGGTCGACCTCTCCAAGCCGTTCACCGTCCCCGCGCGCACGAAGATGCAGCTTGCGTGGGACCTCGGCAACTACTACTGCGCCTACCCGGACGTCGTCCTCTCCGGCGGCAAGGGCGCGAAGTTCTCGCTCAACTTCGCCGAGGCTACGCTGCGCGGCGACAACAAGCTCAAGACGAGCGAACCGGGCTCGCGCGACGCGATCGTCGGCCGCTACCTGAACGCCTTCGGCGACACGTTCGTCTCCGACGGGCGGACGAAGGCGCGGTTCTCCGCGCCGTGGTTCCGCTGCGGCAAGTGGGTGAGGATCGACGTCGAGACCGGCGACGAGCCGCTCACGGTCGACTCCGTCGCGCTCATCGAGTCGCGCTATCCGGTGGAGCTGGAGAGCGCGTTCTCGTCGGCCGACGACGCGTCCCTCGCCGACATCCGCCGCATCTCCGCGCGCGCGATGCAGATGTGCTGCCACGAGATGCTCTTCGACTGCCCGTTCTACGAGCAGCAGATGTATCCCGGCGACACGCGCGTGCAGCTGAACGTCCTCTCCGCGATGTCGCGCGACGACCGCATCATCAAGCGAGCCATCGAGATCTACGACCTCAACACGCGCGACGACGGGCAGTGCCCGTTCAACTATCCGACGCGCGGGATCCAGGAGGGCGCGAGCTACACGCTCTGCTACCTGCTGATGTACGGCGACTACGTGATGAACCACGCCGACCGCGAGTGGCTGCGCGCGCGGCTGCCCGGGCTCAGGAAGTCGATGGCGGGCATGGAGTACTACGAGAACAAGGACGGACTGCTCGAGAACCTGCCGGGCTGGAACTTCATGGACTGGACGGTCGGCTGGGCCAACGACGGCACCGCGCGCGGTTGCCACTTCGGCGACGGCGTCAACGCCGAGC
>JAEIGA010002052.1_pt1 | contig 32097 bp, 34 predicted proteins | sample 9270691 | NCBI WGS metagenome assembly JAEIGA01 (sample SAMN17057246, study PRJNA624740) | gut metagenome | biome: biome; isolation source: fecal sample | host: Bos grunniens | place: China: Xizang | collected 2019 | reverse complement strand
TGATATGGGAACTCAATTAAGTGTTATTAGAGCTCTTCGTGAACAGCAAGGTATTGAGAAACCTAAGCTTAAGAAAGAAACCTCTGAAACATCTAAAAGTGAACTAGATATATTGCGAGAAAAAGTTGATAAAGCAAATCGTGAGTTAAAAATCGCAGATAATGAACATTCAGGAACAAAAACAGATGCGAGTAAGAAAGAGGAAATAGGTAGTGTCAGTTCTAAATATGAATCAAATAATAATCCAAAAGCAGTAGGATATGATAATGGAGGTGGATATAGTTATGGAAAATATCAAATAGAAACAAAACATGGCACAATGTTAGACTATATAAAATATCTAAAAACAAAACCTGAATACAGAGAATATGCTAATATTTTAAATAATGCAGGTGGATATAAGGGAGCTAATGAAAGAACTAAAACTTTTGAGAATGCGTGGAATAAATTGTCAGAAGATGTAAATTTTAATAAATCACAGTATCAGTTTCTTTTAGATAAAAAATTAAAACCACTTATTAATTATACGAAGAAAATTAAAGGGTTTAATGTAGAAAAAAGACATCCTGCGATAAAGGAAATGTTGTACTCTTTAGCGACGCAACATGGTAATAAGGGAAGTGCAGATCTTTTATATAATGCAATAGGAATGGATATAACAAATATGACAGATGAGGAATTAGTAAATAGAATTTATGATGAAAGGAGTAATGTTGACCAATATTTTTCTCGTATTGAGAAGGATAAAAGAAAAAATATTAAAGAAAAACGCTTACCTAGTGAAAGAAGAGATATTTTAAGACTATTGAATAAGTAGTTTTACTATTCTGCTATATCGTTTATTCCGTAAATATCTTGATATAAAAGGACGTCGTATAGAATTCTTTCATATTGGCGTCCTACCACATCAAAATTCACTCTTTGACCGATTAATCCAGTATCTATTTGATAGTATAGAGTGCCATAAAAATCTAAAACACCTTTTTCTATTGTATTAAGTGAGGATATTAATTCATCAATGTTTTCTTTGACTGGATTGATTTGTAATAATTCTATAATTTTTTCTTTTAAACAATTATTATATTTTTCAAGACCAGAAATTGTTTTTGTATCGTGAAATAATGGCTTGAAAATTGTTGTAGTATCGTATTCATCTGGATAATACTTTTGAATGCATTCATCTATATAGACTTTAGCTTGTTTTTTATATTCATTATCAGGGAGATCTGAAAAATCAGCTAACACATTGTTTGTTAATAAAAATAATGCAATCATTATATATAGAAGAAAATTATACATTTTTATCCTTAAAATAACTATCTGTAATTAACATTATAATACATCTAATAAAATAAAATTCAATATAATTTATTTGCTGATTTGAGCGAATTAGATATTTTGCGAGAAAAGGTTGATAAGGCAAATCGTGAGATAAAAATTGCAGATAATGAACATTCAGGAACGAAAACAGATGCAAACCATACTTGCGAACAGAAAAATGAAGAGTTGGAAGTTGATTATTCAAAATATGGCAAAGATTTTTCTAAAAAATTCATTAATGAACTTGTATCAGATAATGAATTTAACAAAATTGTAAAAGATTATTTAACTCCAACTGAAGGAGGGTATAATAATGATGAGGATGATTCTGGAGGTGAAACAAATATGGGAATTACTAAAAAATATTATCCTGATGAAGATATAAAAAATCTTACGCGAGAGCGTGCTACAATGATATTATATAAAGATTATTGGTTAAAATATAAGATAAATACATTGCCTATTGAAATTTCAGATATTGTTTTTGATAATGCAGTTGTGCAGGGACAATCAACTGCTATAAAAAATCTTCAAAAAGCTTTAAATATTAAAGCAGATGGAATAATCGGTTCTAAAACTATTAATGCATTAAGAGGTGTGAATTATAAGAAACTTAAAAAAATATTTTCTGATAAAGCAAATGCAGTTGAAGATGAGTATCAAAAAAATGATCCAACACAAAAAGTATTTGAAAAAGGGCATCGAAAAAGATATAATAGCTATTCTAAATAATTTTTTATGGTGATAAATGTTTTATCTAGATAATCTTTAATTGTTTGAGTTGTGGCATATTGACTGCGTAAATATGTTGATGTGCCACAGTTATTATTTTTACAATAATTATTTTCTTGATATATAAACAAGTGTTTTTTATACGTAAAATCAGCTATTTCTTTAAACATTTTTTGTGTTGATGTATAGTCTTGTTTATAGTAAATTAAATATAATTCTTTTGCTATATCAATATAACATTCTTGTGTTTCATTATTAGCATTCATTAGAATATTATAGCATTTGTATTTCCATTTTTCAGGGCATTTTTGTTCGTATGTTTCTAATTTTTTTGTACATGTAATAAATTTATTAATTAATTCATCGAGCTTAGCTATATTGTTGGCTTTAACTTTTTCTACATTAAAAACAAATAAAAGACTAAAAAAAATTAAAAACTTTTTCATTTTGGGCTCCTTATAGTGATTAGGTTATGATATGAGTTTTAGGAGAAAAGTTAATAGGAAAGAGAAGAGGTTATCCACGTTTTTGGGATACAGTTGCTAACAGAGATTTAATGTCTATGATAAAAGAATGTGCTAGAAATGGATTGCCTAAACGCAATGAAAAAATCAAAATATATTATTGAAGCTTAAAAAAGTAAGATACTAAAATTATATATTATGTTTTTGTATAATAAGAATTCTGCTGAATTATTCTTGATAAGAAGAATTGGTTGGTATATTTGAGACTGCTTTATAAAAAAGCATCGCCAATAAGGAAACAATCGGATACGCTAACACTAGTAGATTTATATTTGATATCAAAGCTATGTATATAAAAAAGTAAGTTACAAATGTTATAATACAAATAAAGTTAATAAAGGTTTTATCGTTCTTTCTACCAGATTTAAAACATACTAAATTAAGAATAAACAATATTACAACCAGTATTGAAAATAAAATTTTATTATCAATAAGAATTCCATATAGTACTAGTACCGGAGGTTCTAAAGACATACAAGTACATGAATTAAGTATAGAAGGAACGTACCCTACAAGTAAAAATATGAAAAATAAGCTAATTTTTGCATTCACAACATTTTGCTGAAATTTAGTAACTTCAGGAAGATCTGTTATAAACTTTTTAAACAAGGAAATATAGGTAAGATGAATATATAAAATTAAATTGTATATGACGTAAAAATATATAAAAAAAGTGACAGCCAAAAGGCAAGTATGAGATGACAAGAGGTCAAAAAAATATAGAATATAAAAAACACATATAAGTAACGCAAGTATTGCAGTGTTTGATTTATATGCAAACACTATTTTATTATACTGTTTTAAGGCGTTATTTTCTTCAAATATACTCTTTAATGACCTCATAATAATTCTCCTTTAAAAAAAAAGAAAATCTAGCAAAGTAGCACAAGTGTACCATAAAAATAGCTAAAAGTCAATATAATAGGGTATCAATCAGTAGATTATTCTCAAGCATCTATAGAAAGTTCAATATTGCTGGAGCAAGCCATTTGGGTAGGTATATGTTTGTTTCTAAATTGGTTAACAGTGGTGTAAATATCTGTTTGGGGCAAAAACTTATCTGTCATAGAAATATTAGCACAAATCAAAGGTACTTTAATTATAATTCTCAAATGCTCACTAATGCAGTGGAAAATATCAGTGTTTATAATTTGGGCTGTTTTGATTTTTAATTTATAAATGTAATATTTCTTATTTTTTAATATTTATGTACTAGGCTAAGAATATTCTAAATTTGGGAGAATATTAATGTCATTTGTAATTTTTGATACAGAATATACGTCATGGAAAGGATGCTTAGAAAATGGTTGGCAAGGTAGCCACAAAAAAGAAATTGTTCAAATAGCTGCAATAAAACTATCTAATAAATTAGAAGTTTTAGATAGCTTTAATGTTTTATGCAAACCAATAGTTAATCCTGTGTTATCTGATTATTTTATAAATTTGACACATATAACAAATGATCAAATTGAAAAATATGGTGAAACTTTTCAAGAAAATTATAATAGTTTTTTGGAATTTGTTGGTAATGATATTTGTTATTCTCACAGCTGGATTTATGACTACAAACATAAATCAGATGGTAAAATTATTGAAGATAATCTTGAATTGTACAATTTACAAACACATAAAAAATTAAAGTATCGCAATATTGCTCCGATTTTCAAACAGCTTTATACTGAAAAGAAAATAGAGGTTAATAATCAAAGTTCTGGTCAAATTGCAGAAATTTTGGGATTGGCCGATAATATGAAAAATTTAGGACTTAATCCTCATAATGCTCTTTATGATGTTTATTCTATTTTGGAAGGATTGAAATATTTTTATCCCTACTCTGTTGAACTTATGAATTCTTTTGAAGATTCAATATAAAATATCATTAAATGATAAAAAATCATAATATTTTAATAAAATATAGACGCCTTTTATACGGCAGAGCCGATGGAAAAATTAGAAGTTCTGCATCTGGAGGCTCTCGTACTATTGTAAATGTTTATTTTACAAATGGGGAATACGCGACTATTGAGGCTTCAGATGACCCTATTTGGTTAGATGCTGAAAAAGGTATGCAGGTAGAGCATTATCAATGGAGTAATGTTAACGTTTATAAAATCCTCTGAGACTAAAAAAGGCTTCCGAATATATCGGGAGCCTTTAATAATTGAAAATTAATATTTTATATTGATATAACTACCTGTTATAAAATCCTCTCTTATATAGAACTTCTGAAAATTCTAATCCAGCTTCTTCTTGCCTTGATTTCACTGCTTGTTTATTATTATTTTCTACAGCTTCTGCCCATTGTTTGTTAAGTTTATCACAAGGTTCTCCATCAATTGTTGTAAACACTTCACCCTCATGATTAAAAGAATAAACACCAAGTCCTTTACGTGTTTTGTTCTCAATTTCATTTGCCGCTCTAAATGCTTTATCATTAGGGGTAGGACATGCAACATAAACGCCTTCACTAAAACAAAAAGCAACTACTCCAGCATTATAACTAGCAATTACACCTTCTTCGGTTTCTGCTGCTTGACATTGCTCTAAATGAAACGTTGTAATTTCAGCATCACCAAATGTACACTTAGATTGCAAAGGAAGATCTCTATCGGTTAACATTATATATGTTCCCTTTTCAATACCTAGTGCTTCAAGTTTTTCTGTTACAGTTTCTCTTGCTTCTTTATCTCTTTTAATATCTTGTATTTCTCTTATTTTCTCACAAGTTTTTTCCATAATCTGCCTATCTAACTCCATTTCTTTGGGTTCTGATATTTGCTCTTGATTGGAAAAAGGAACACCCATACCTTGCATTATCTTAGCTTTAGCCATACCTTGTTCTTGTTGCGCTTCAGCTAGTTTTTCTTTTATTAATTTTCCCATTTCAGCACTTCTAGAAACAACCACTATACCATTTGGAAGGTACATTGAGAGCATACCATTATTATCCCCTGACATGAAAGGTAAATCATATTTTTTTATTCGTTCTTCTTCTAAGCTAAAATCTAACTTTTCAGCTTTATCCATTCCATAACCTTTAGTATATATATCCTCTTTAGCTGAAAACACCATAAAACTACCTGGTGTTAACCCATTTGATAACAACATCTCTATGGCTTGTTGTTTTTCCTCATCTATTTCATTATTACTCATAACTACCTCCTATACTTTTACATATAGGTTATGCTACCATAAAAACAACATATTGTAAACATTTTTATATTATATTTATGGATCTGATGTAATTTTCAATATTATCTTATTGTATTTATTTATTCTTTTATAATTATTTTTCCATTTTCAATTATAGCTGTTCCACCTAATGGAATTGTTAAGATTGGATATGTATGTCCAAAATCAACATTCGCAATAACAGGAATATTTTTTAATTCTTCTTTAGTTTTAATTATAAATTCTAGACCTTCTTTAGTAATTTTACTACCTTTTTGGAAGCGTCCAATAACTATTCCTTTAACGTGTTTAAAGTCTTCTTGATGGATAAGAGCTTGAATATCTCTTTCTATATCTGGAAGTGGAGAACTTTCGGTATCTTCAATAAACAAAATTGTATCTTCTGTAAATTTATGGCGATATGGGGTGCCTAAAAGAAGATTATATGTACAGAGGTTTCCTCCTTCTATTGTACCTTTTGCATTACCTTCATTTATTATCCAATGTCCATCGTTTGCTTCAAATTCTCGTTTATCTTGGTTTAAAAACCACAAATCATCACTCCAAATATCTGATGGATTTGCATCACTGATACCTTCTTCTATCAACATTTTTATCATATGTTCAAATGTATAATCGCAACCTAATTTCATGCCTAGAGTACTAAAATGGGGACCATAATATGTAACTAGACCTGTTTGAGATTTAATGGCATTTAATAAGGCTGTAATATCTGAATAGCCACAAATAATTTTAGGATTGTTTTTGATTAAATCATAATCAAGATACTTTAATAATTGATTGGAGTTAAACCCACCTATTACTGTAAGGATTGCTTTAACTGATTTATCTTTGAAAGCTGTATGAATATCTTCTACTCTTTTTTCTATTGATGAGGAGCCCATATAATCCCAATTTTCATCTGTTGTATTGGGTGCAAAAACAACTTCTAAGCCAAGGCTATTTAAGCGTTGAGTAGCTATTTCTCTTACATCTTGACCAATTATCTTTAAGCCCCTTGCTGGAGCAATAATCATAACTTTATCGCCTTTTTTTAGCTTTTCTGGTATTATTTTTTGCATACTTCCTCCTTATTGTTCATCATCTTCTATATGTAAATGAAGAGTGGTTACGGGTTTTATATCTGTTTTGATTAGAACCCTTCTTCGGATTTGTCCGCGAATAAAATCTTCTAAAGAGGTTCTTTTAGGTTTTTCTAAGAGTTTCTTCTCAATTAGAGGTATTACTTCGCTTAAAATATCTTGCTCTAGTACATACCACTCATTTTCCTCTAAAATATCAATAGAACTTAGCTGAAGAGAGTTTAATTTATTATTCTTAACAACAGCACTAATAAATAGTGTACAATTATACATTATACGACGTCTATTTTTTACTAATTCTGAATTTAGTGAAACACTACGTCCTCTATCAACCCCCATTATATCTGTTGGAATTTGTTCTAGCAGCGATATTTTACCTTTTTTGTATATACATATATCTCCATTTTTAGCTGAAAATACGTTTTTTATACCACAACTCTTTGCAAAGCGCTTGTGCTCTCTGATATACTTTTTATCACCATGGACCGGTAAAACAATTTTAGGATTTAACAAGTTATACATATTTTCAAGATCTTGACGAGAAGCATGGCCTGTGGTATGTACCAAATACTCCTCTTGAGTGATAAGTTTTGCCCCCTTCTCTAATATTTTTTCTTGCATTTTTTCTATTTTATCTTCATTACCGGGAATTATTTTTGAAGAAAAAATAACATTATCATTGGAATCTAGCTTGATGTATTTACTTTCATCATTTGCAATGGTTGTTAGAGCACTACGATAATTTGCCTGAGAACCGGTACAGATATATAGAGCTTTATCTGAGGTTATACCTTCTACCTCATCTATTGTATGGATATCTGGATATTGGGTTAAATAACCACAATCTTTGGCTATTTTGATATTTGTAACCAAGCTTCTCCCTAATATCACAGGTGTTCTATTGGCCTTTCTTGCTGCTAATATTAGACTTTCTAAACGCATAATATTAGATGCAAAACAAGTTGCTATTACGCCTCCTTTTAATTTAGGGATAATTTTTAAGAGGTTTTTACGGACATCTTGTTCACTAACTTGATCTTTATCTACCATTACATTTGTTGAATCGCAAACAAATATATCTACGCCATCTTTTGCTGCTCGTTCTAATGCTTTGAAATCTGTTTTTACCATTGATAATTTATTATCATCAAAACGCCAATCTGTTGCGTGCATAACATTTCCGTGAGCTGTTTTGATAAATAATGCAGATGTTTCAGGTACTGAGTGAGCTAAAGAAATGAACTCTACTTCAAACTCATCTAAAGTTACTTTTTTATTTTTATTAACAGAAACAAGTGGGACAATGTCGTGCATATTATATTCACGCAGGCGTTCTTTAATTAAACCAAGAGAAAAATCTGTTGCATATACGGAGCATTGAAGAGAAGGCCAAATTTGAGCAATGGCTCCTAGATGATCCTCATGCGCATGGGTAATAAATAAACCTAATATATCTTCTTTATAATTCTCTAAAAATTCAGGAGATGCATAACTCATGTCCATTCCTGGGTATTCATCATTTAGGAAACCAAAACCTGCATCAACGACTATTAATTTACCATTTGAGGCATAAACAAACATATTCATTCCAATATCGTCTGCTCCACCTAATGGGAGAAAATATATTCCTTTATTTTTAAAGTCGCTCATTGTTTTTTCCTTATATAAATAAATCGCCTACGATTATTCGCTCTTTTATTCCATTATTTTCTAGCACTAAATATCCATCATCGTCAAGTGTTAAAAAAAGACCGGTTTTTAATGTATTTTCTATTTTAATTGTAATGTTTTTTTTGTAATTTAAGGCTAAACTTAACCAATCTTCTTTAATTGTGCTAAAACCTTGTTTTTTATATTCATTTAGATTATGAAAAAATACTTTTATATATTCTTTTAAAAACTCTATTCTATCTATATTGATATTATTTTCTTTTAGCGATGTTGCTTGATATGAGGCGTTATCTAGAAAAGGAAAACTTTTTATATTCACACCTATTCCTATACACCAAATATCATCTCTTATATTTTCTATTAAAATTCCTGATACTTTTTTTTGTTCTAAAAAAACATCATTGGGCCATTTTATATTTACATGACTTTGAGGCGATATTTTCTTTATTGTTTGAGCTAAAGATAAACCAATAAGGCAAACCATTCTACTTAAATCGTTTATTGCAAAACACTGGCTATAGCTAAAATAAAGATTTCCATTACTACTTTGCCAGACGTTTCCTCTTCTTCCTTTGCCGTTTTTTTGCTCTTGCGCACAAAGAATTATGTCTTGATTATCATACATTCTAACTAAATCATCGTTTGTTGATGTTGTTAGAGGTGTTTCATATAAGTCTAAATTTAGTATATTTTGCTTATATATATATGACATTAAACATATCCTTTATTTTTTCTAGCACGTTATGAGGATTTATAAACAACCAATTCAAAATTATTATATTTAGTACTATATAAAATAGCAATACTTTACTTTCTGTATCATATTTCTTTATTTTAGGTTCAAAGTATATAGTTTTTATTATCTCTAAATATGATTTTGCTAATACTAAAAAACAAATTAAAATTACACCTAAGACAATATATGATTTATCGCTTAATATCTCACTTATATAACTAAATTGACTTATAAAACCAACTAATGGTGGAAAACCCATAGCAGAAAACAAACTAATTAATAAGCAGTTTGTTAAAAAAGGTTTACTCTTTGATAAGCCGGATATTGATGTAATTGAGCTTAAAAATTCTCCGCGACTGCGTAGCCCATAAAATATTATATATATTCCATTTAAGGACAGCAAATAAATCAATAAATATAAAAAACCGGTAAAATATGCACTTTGTGTAAACATTGAAAATAAAATCATAACTACACCGAAATTAAACATTGTTCCATATGCATATATTCTATATAGATTTATTCTTGCATTGGCTCCAAGCGCTCCAAACAAAATAGTTGCAAGTCCAATTATAGTATAGGATATAGAAAACTCATCTTCATATTGAGAAAATATTACGCTATTTAACTTGATGAATGCTGCAAAAAATGTTATAGGGGCTATTATTGCAAAATAATGACTAACAGGTAATATCGTTTTACTAACCTTATCTTCTGCAACAATATGAAAAGGAACTAACCCTAGTGAAAATAAAAATGGTAATAAAATAAGAATTACACATATATACTCTGTAATAAATGTATCTTTATTATTTATATAATCTGCTATCGATTTAAGATTTGGTGGTAAGTTATATATTAAAAGTAGAGTATATACCCCTATAGAAAACAATAAAATAATAATGGCAGATATACCTATGTATCGAGTGGCAGCTTCAGATGGATATTTATCATAACTTATAGCAAATAAACGATAATTTATGTATATAAGTACGGAATAACATGAAATTATTGAAATTATATTTATTGATGAAATTAGTAAATTTGAAACAATTATCGCACTTAAAAATAAAACAAAAAATTTACATCCTGTTTTGTTTTCTGTTGCAAACCATGTTGGCGCCAAACTTAGCAATATATAGCTAAATATGATAACTAACATTCTAAATAATAGAGTGTAGGATGTATTTTCAAAATATGTTATGTTATAACTTTTATTATAAAACAATATACTAAAAAGTAATGATACGAGCAACCATAGTTTTGCAGTATATCCATATTGTTTTGATGAATCCTTGCCTAACAGATTTAAAATACATAAATTTATAATTCCGAAGAATATTGATAGCTCTGGTAAAGTATAAATTATATTGTTTAACATCTTTTTCTCCTAGAATATAAACCACAATGGTTTGAAAAAAGAAAAGAATAAAATTACAATACAGCAAATGTACACGTAAAACTGAACATCTGATAAATCTATGCTTAAAGAACAAGATGTTGTTGCAAAAGATTTTTCTTTTTGTTTATACAATTCTTCAAATAGAGAAATTGCTACAATAAATATTGATAAGACAACAAACACGCCTAAAATAAGGTTTGTATTAAATATCTCTGATATTATTATGAAATTATTCCAAAATAGTGGGGTTATTGGTAGACCAATGCCTGCTAATATAAATATTGATATACACAAAGAAACTCTTGGCATATAGCATAAAATACCACTGGCTCCATATATATTTAATCTTTTTTTCTGCTCTTCTATGTGACTAATTAAAAAAGATAGAACAGTTATAATTAATATATATGAAAATAGAGAGTAACCAATATTTTGCTTTAATATATTAGTTGGCATAAATACGCCTATTAAATATAACAAATAATAAACCGTTGAATATGCGAATAATTTATAACGAATATCTTTATGACTTACACTCACTAATGATATAAATAACATAGTTATTATACATATTACCTCTAAAATTGGAGCATATTTTGATATTGTATCTGGTATGGTATTGGGCCAAAAACGCATAAATCCATACAATCCCATTAATGGTATCAAATTACTTACAAGAAAAACCAATGGATTTTTAATACTAGAATTTATTGTTGATATCCAATAATGAAAAGGCCATATTGGAAGTCTAGAAATAAATGCAAATAAAATTCCTATCCATACAATGTATTCGGTTATACCTTTTAATGATATATTGCCTGCTGCATTTAAGGGAACATTACTTTGTCTATATTGGTACATTAAAATAATTGAAATAAGCAATACTAATTCACCAATTAAGTTGTAAATACTAAAACGTACTAATACGTTTTTTTTACGACTACTAGCATATGTACTAATTAATATTATTAATGGAGCACTAATTGCTGCAAAAAATATATAAAATGAAATAATATCTGCAGATACTAAATATCCATTTATAAAACTGATAAAAATCATTTCTGTGGCAACTAATGTTTTTGAATAGTCTTCATCTTTTGCTATACATATCATGGATATCAAGAAAGATAAATTTATACTTAATACTAAAAGCATTGAAAAAACATCCACCCCTAAAAATATATCAATTTTAGGTTGCTGTATCCAATAATATTTTTCAATAATTTGGATGCTTTGTTTTGTTTCATCCATATATGAAAATATTAAAAGTATTAAACATACATTCAACAATAATGTCCAAATAGATACATTATAAACATTATGTTTTGATAAAACATTATTGTCTTTGGCGCTTAAAACAAAAAATGCCCCTAGCAATGGTATGATTATTAAAAGAAGTAATAGATGATTTATCATTTTTTATTACTCCAATAAAAAGATATTATAAAGATTAGAATACCTAAACATATAAAATTAAAGCCCGAATATATTCCTCTTTTATTTATTTTAAAAAATATTGATAGACTTACTCTATTTAGATTTTTTATTAAAGCTTCAATAATTTTTTTTGAGAAAGCTATATCTATAGTTAACCATAATACTCTGCTTATATGCATTAGTGGATTTACAATTACAACATTATATAAATTCTTGCTTACTTCTACATCTTGAAGCCATTTTGAATTATATGCTTTATACAATATTGATAAATTTGGAAAAGATACCAATATTAAAAAAAGCATCATAAATATGATATTACTGGTTTGATAGAGATTGAATTTGTATGTTACAAATAAAAATATTGATATATTTGCAACAAAAGAAAGTAACCTTAATTTATTAGAATTTAGATATTCTAATCTTCTTGTATTAGGTGATTTATATATTAAATTTAGAACTATTGCTAATGATAAAATCACAATGATAATACAGTAAAACACAAGATATTGGCGATGATAATTTATTGTTATAGCTGTAGAAAAAAAGATATTACTTAACAATACAAACATAAGCAAGACAAAAAACATTGCTACTTTATTTATTTCATTTGCATTTATCATTAACAATGCATTTACTTCTCTATTTTGATATAAATACAAGGTGAAAAACAATAAATTATAAAAGAATGTAATTACATAAATTATAGATACTGAAGTTTCCCATACAAAATTATTATAAATTAGATTCATCATTATTAAACTAAACATTGCCATATTAAAGTATACAATCTTTTTGCAAAAATTATTTTTTAAGACAAATAAAATGACACCAACGCAAAATGTAATAAAGCTTATAGTCTTATATATTGGAACAAACATATCTGATATTGTAAAAATATTATTCAATTTTACCAGAAAAAGTAGTCCAACCAAAGGAGAAAATTGTAAATTTATTATACTCATACGCTGAAAACGTACATTACTTAATTCTAACAAGTAGCTATGAAATGGAATACAACCAATTTTTATAAATATAGCCAAGCTTAAAATTAAACTAACAAAATCTTTATGACGTCCAATTTCATTATAATTTAGTAAATGATTTATATCTAAACTTTGTATCCTACCACATATTAATGATAAAATCATGAATATACACATATCTGCAAAAAAATTATATATAACGTATGATCGTGACGAATCGACATCTTTTAGTATCAGATATCCTAAAATGTCTGACACAAAAACTGCTGTTATAAGTTGAACATAATTTTGTGAGCATATTAACAAACACATCGATACAAAGTTTAATATCACTATTGAATTATAGACACTTCTTCGCTCTTCATATCTAAAAATATTATTATTCATTATAGATATTATTAAAACAACAAACAGTGGATATATTATTTGATTAGCTATTTTAGTTGGAAAAAAATCAATAGTTATTGGCCCTAGTTTTGAATTACTCCATAACAAGCTAAATGTCTCAATATTATTATTATTCACAGATTGCATATAGTGTATAAAAATACAAAAAATAGTGATCATCATCCCCCATGACAACCATCTATCTAAACGCAATCGTCCTTTTATTAAACCTACAAGCCCTATTAATATGAGACTCGATATTGTATTTAATACCATAATACACCTATTATATATTTTTAATCAACTTTGTTCATTTATTATAGGTGGTTTATAGAAAATAGATATTATTTTATTAAACTATTAACATCTTTAACTATACGCACTGGAACTCTATACTCACGAGCAACATCTTCATCTTCAACTTCTACTATCAACATAGAATCGACAGATTTTAATGGCATACGTGCATCTTTATGAATATTATTAAACACTACAGCCATTTCTTTTGTACGATACAATAAAGCTGTTTCACCACCATCATAAATAAAGCGAGGATTTTCTGGCCCACCTACTCTTGAATTTATTATAATTAAGATTTCCCCTGCCTCATTTTGGTATATATCATATTTACTTTCTTTTTCAACATCATTTCTTGTGGACATTTTCACCTCTTATAAAATATTGTTATTGCAATCAATATTGTTTTATTAACACAAAATAGTTAATAAATAAATAGCTATTTTTATTTTTTTTATTTTTTTTTATTTTTTTTATTGACTATCTAAATTTTATACTTTATAAGTTCTTTTCAGTTGAGTTGTGGGCCCGTAGCTCAGTCGGTAGAGCATTTGACTTTTAATCAAAGGGTCATGGGTTCGAATCCCGTCGGGCTCACCAATAAAGTAAGAGGAAGTTTATACTTCCTCTTTTTTTTTGCTTTACTCCTTTTCTCTAAAGCTGATAAAATATATACTTTAGAGGATACTTTATATTTTAATAATGGTGATTAAACATTTTAAAATTTTATGTATTTTTCTCTTTTTTTGCTCAAATCTATACTTTTTACCATAATCATTTACTATAAAGGTCCCTTTAAAGTATCAAAAAAATGATAATTAATTAAATATAAACAATTTTACATTTAATTAACTATCATGCGAAAATATAAAAAGGATTTCAAATATGGTAAAAAATGTAGGACTAATAGGCGACAGCATTGGACATGGTTATTATGATGAATATGATAAGGGATGGTTTTCCAGGCTTGGAAATTTAATTTTATCACAACAAGCTGGAGAATATGTCTTTAATAATATATCATATTCAGGAGATAATATTGCAGATGCAACATGGCGAGCTAATTTTGAGGTATTATCAAGAAATTTTGATTTAATTTTTATCAATATTGGTATAAACGATTTAAGACGCCGTAAAGATAGTAATTTGCAGTTAGATTTTTCTGAAGGTGTCAGAGTAATGTACTGGAATAGATTACTTGATATCGCAACAAAAACAAATGCAACAATTGTCGTAACAGATTTATTACCTGTAATTGAAGAAAGATATACTGAACAAGCATCATTAATTCGATGTAACTCTGATGTAGAAAAATATAATGACATTATAGAAAATATTTGCAAACAAAGAAATATATTATTTTTTAGTCGCTATGATAAGTGGATTAAAAGAGATTTACAAAATTTATATAAAGATGCGACACATCCTAATGCAATGGGACATCAGATTATTGCTGAAGAGATTTATGAATACATAAAAAACAAAAATTTTATTTAATTTTTTCTATTAGGATTCATTTTAATATAAACAACAGCATCTTCAAACTTGCCGTTGAGATTAAAGTATTCTTTTTTTATACATTCTTTTTCAAAACCACATCGTTTTGCTACAGAATTTGATGCAACATTGGTTATTGCACACTCAATTTCTATACGACGAATTTTTTTAGAAAATAATACTTTTTCAATTTTTCTAATTGCCTCAGACATAAAGCCCAAACCGGTTTTATCTTCACACAGCCAATATCCCAGTTCCACATGACTATCAAGATTATTTATATTTGCTACTCCAATTGCTCCGATAACATTATTTTTTTTATCTGTAATCAAATAATTAAACTGTTGCTTTTCAGTCCATTTTTGCATCATGTTTGTTGTTGTATTTATTGTATCCTGAAGAGTTTTATTTTTATCTAGCCAACGTAAATATTGCTTTAAAAAACTTCTATTTTTATTTAATAGTAGAGCCATTTGTTTATCATATAAATGAGTTCTTGTAATTAAATTTATTCTTTTACACTTTATAATTTCAGGCATAGAAAGTTCTTTGATGTTAGACATAAATCCTCCTTGTTTTTTTATTTTATAATAAAAAAATTCCCAATATGCAATAACAAATAGGGAATTATTCTTACGACTGTTTTCTTAGCTTCTCTGCTTCCTTTATTTCAAGGAATTCTTCAAGAAGCTTTTGCTTCAGATCTTTAAGGTCTTCCGGCAATGCTTGACAATATTTGCCCGCTTCCAACATAACCATCAACTTTTCGGAAGCCTTTGTTTTTAAGGGAAAATCATTACTTTTATATTTGCGACAGCTATTCTCATCAGACCACTTAAATGTGTAGACACACGATCCGTCAAGAAGTATTTCAAAAAAGTAATTATATCCTTCAAACCAGTGGTTTCCGATAAGAAAACGCCCGCTTATTGGCTCAAAATCTTTTTTATTTTCGCTGTGTTTACTTAAACAACGATAAGATATTTTCATTAAGAAATATCCTACTAACACAACTAATACTTTTGCCCCAAAAGCATCCACGAACATTACAGCAACAAAACAACTCGCTACAAAAATTAGCGATGACAAAACCACTTTAAGGTTCACCAAAACAGATAATAATTTTTTCATAATATCTTTTAAATATTATTGACATTATTACGTTATCACAATTTTACAACAAGGTAAAGCTTATTTAATAGCGAAACACTTTTCAAAAATGAGGATGTATATGTTTCCGCATAGCTGACCTAGTTGTGTCACCAACACAGCAAAGGGTTTGAGAGGTTTCTTCAAATACATCTGTTGATTAGCGTTCAGCAAAACACTTTTATCTCTTGAAGATGAGGAGATAAATCCTCCCTCCTTTAAGCTGTCAAGAGATTGTCTATAGTGGATATATCGCAATAGACAACTTTGTTTTTTAGATTTGGTCTGATATGTCCAGCGCCCGTAGAATCTAAAAACTCAACTATCAAGGGCATATCTTAATAGTTACTTGCATATAAATAGAACGTAGAATCTAGAAATATTCACTTTTTTATCAGAATATTATAATTAACAAGTAGCACCATGGTTTCAGATTAGAAATACACTTTATTATTGATATTTTAGAAGTTTGTGATATAATTTGATAGAATAGGAGCGGTATATAAAATTATACTGCAAAGCGATTGATAAATAATATAACACATTTGGTTATATGTGAGGCAACATGGAACTTTCACAAATGACATCTTCTGAAAAAGATAGTTTCTTAAGTCAGGAAGCAAAGCATCCAGAATTCACCGGTCAAACAATTGGACAAATATTATATGCTGAAATTGTTAAATCTGTGAAACAGGATTATACTCCTAATGAAGAAAAAAACTTGGAAGAAAATTTCACTGAATATAAAGAACTGTTGAATAAGAGGATAACTGAAGTTGTTGGAGAAGAATATGCTGAAACATATCTAGCAGAATTGCAACGTTTACGCGAACAACGTCAACGAGATATTATGCAAAATGTTGAACACTTATACCATTTTTCCCAAGTTCCACCAGAGCAATTCAATGAGCTTGTACCTCATATACAACAAACAGGTAATGCTTTGCAAGAGCATATTGGAGATGCTTTGTGTTATGCTGATACTAAATCTGAAACGGCTTACCCCTTAAAACCGTCCACAAACGAAGCTGCCGAATATAAGGGTGTTTCTGTATATATGGATGAACAATGTTTGCTTGTTTCTGGTATAGATTTTGAAAAATACGTAAGGTCATTGTCTCCATCATATCGTTACGAAGTTAATAAAGCAACCTTTATGCCGGTTGTTGATTTAGATGGACATTTTTGCAATGAATATGAATCAACAGACCGTGCAACGGTTGAAAAATGCGATGGGCCGTTTGATATTGAAACGGTATATGGTGAATGGAATATTCCTGTTTTCTATATACCAGATGATGCAAACAAGGATAAACTTCGCAATGAATATTCTAAAAAAATGGAAGAAGGGATGTCTCGTAGGGAAGCGATGACAGCTGTTTGTCATCAGTATCCAGAAGAAATGAAATTATTACAGGAAGATACCAAATTACAACAGATTATTAAAGAAGTTAAGCAAGATAAGCAAGATAAGAAAAATAAAGAAGAGTTTGATAAAAGCAAAAAGTTAATGACAGAACACCCAATAATGACTGCAAATTGTTTAAAATCAATGTGTTCATTCTATATTGACACAAAAGATGAAAAGCTTAAAACAGAAATGCTTAAATCTTTATACGAAATTAGAAAAGGTGGTGAAAAAAATAAAGGTAAACTTGATATAGCAAAAGTTTTCAAGAATGTTTTAGAAAAGAATCCCGAATTTAAAAAAGATGAAAGACTTGCTGCTTTGAGTGGAATTGGTACTATTTCCCCCACTCCAACGGATATTGTTAAAAAACAAATAACAAGATAAAATTGTTTTTATATTTGAATAAAGTATAGCTTTACGCATAGCTGACCTAGTTGTGTCACCAACACAGCAAAGAGTTTGAGAGGTTTCTTCAAATCCTTTAGTTTTTTTTTAATCTAGCTAATAATCTGCTGAGAACAAAACAAAAGCACTATGAATTGTTTTGAATTTTAGATTACACCTCACATAAAGTATTTTCTTGATATATAAAATACAAAAAAATATTTTGCCAAAAACCTATAAAAACTATTGATTTTTTGTCTAGTATGTTATATAAGAAGTCAATTTTATAAAATCTAGGAGATTTAACATGGAAAAAGAATTAGGCACAACCTATAATATTATCGGTGGGAACAACCCTACTCGTATTGGCGCTAGTTGTAGTATTATTGAACATAAATTTAAAAAAGGTGTGCCTTTAACTCGTATTATGCTTGATGCAGGTGCTTTAATTACCCATAAAGATGCTGAGGTAGATGTAATCATTCCAGATATTAGAGAATATCTTGGTACTAAAAATTCTCATCCTGCGATTAAACTTGATGCGATATTCCTTACTCATGGGCATGAAGATCATTTTGGTGGTTACATTCATCTTGCTCGTGCTGGCTATACATTTCCTCCTACATATGCATCTAAAGAAACATTAGAGATGCTAAAAACTTTTTTAACTGAAGCTGGAATTAATTTAAACTCTAGTGAATGGAAAGATAAATTTATACCAGTTAAATCAGGAAGCATTGTTAATTTTAAAGGAGTGGATGTTGAAGCAATTAGTATGTCACACTCAACAGCTGGATCTCTTGGATTTCATTTTCTTACAAAAATTGATGAAACAGACGAAGCAGGTATTCTTCATCTCGGAGATTACAACTTAAGAAATGTTATAGTTAGCGAAGGCTTTAATAAAAAAGAGTTAGAAGATTTAGCAGAACGAAAACTAATAACTCATGTTTTTTTAGATTCCACGTCAACAGGATCTAATAGTAAAAATATGATTAGTTATGATGAAGGATACAAAAACTATCTTAAAATATTTGAGCAACATTCTGATAAACAAATTTTTGTTCCTGTAATTTCAGGAAGCGTACAAAACTGGGCTAATGTATTACGTGCTGCAAAAGAAAAAAATCGCAAAGTATATATAGATGGTTATAGACTTGGACTTGTTTACCAATCTATGCTAAATGCAGGAATGCAAGATTTTGATGTAGTTGAAGATAATATTAATAAATTTCTTAAACTTCCTTTATCAAAAAGATTAGGTTTATTGAGTGGAGCTATGGGGGAGGAATTCTCTGGACTTCACAAATTAGTACAACAAGAAAAGGTAAGACCGGTTAAAGAGGATAAAAAAACAAATACTAAAAAGAAAAAAACAAAAAAAACTGGACACCCTTTATTTACATTAGATAAATCATCTCTTCTTGTTTTATCTCAAAGAGGTATTAAAGATTTAAGCTTTAATGATCTTAGTAAATATGCCAATATGGCGGCATCTTTAGGTGCAACAGTTATTATTACAGAAGCTGATGATCTTTTAGGAAATTTTCAGACAGAAAGATTGCAAGGTAGTTGTCATGCTTATAATATAGAAACTTTTGATGTTTTATCAACCATTGTAAACGGACAAAAAAAGTTAAATAACACAGATGTTACATGTATGCCAACACATGGAAATCCATCTCAATTAACAAATACTGCTAAAATTGCAGAAAAAGCTGGTCTTAAGTTTTATATCTTTATGAATGCAAATGAAGTAAAACTAACAAAGCATGGCGAAAACAAAACAAGTAAAGTTGCAGAGAATACTCAAAACCAATGGATTGGAGTAACTCAGATATCTGATAACACTTCTGATGTAAAAGAATATGTTTATACATTAGTTGATGAAAATTTTAAATCACTTGGAGAGGTTATTGATACTATTACAGTAAAAGTTAATTATAAGAAAAAATATAAAAAAATACAAAATAATAATAAAAACATAACTAACTTTAAGTCAAAAAATAGTGGCCGATAATATTAGGAGGCTATTTTTTAATTATACGGATTTTTGTAATTAAGATTAATTAAATTAATAGTTTAAAATAGAATATTTGAGGGGGATATCCCCCTCTTTATTTTTTATTCAAAATAGAAATGTGATGTTATTTATCAAACATTTTTATAGTTATCTTACCATATTTGGCGGACATATTATCTATTAGGTGAAGAAAATATAGCTCTGGCTCAATATCTCTTTCTCCTAAATCTATTATTGCCCCCCAATCAGCACGACCGTGATGTGCTGCAATCATTCTTGCAACAGACTTAAAACCATTTGTTAAACACAAACAATAGCCGTATTGTGAATGAGTTATGAAATCTTTTTTAAAGGTATCGACGTATTCTATGGCACCTGTTTCTAAATCTATATTATACTCAAAAATTTTACCTAAATCATGAAGTGTTGTTGCCGCATAAATATCATCCTTATTTATTTCACAAGAAAATTGAGACATATTAAGTTCTGCAAAATCAAGACACTCTACCGTATGAACTAAAAGTCCCCCTGCAAAATTGTGATGCATGGAAATTCCTGCTGGTTTTATCTTAAAACTTTCTTCGTGTTTTATTATTTGAGCTGAAACAAACTCTCTTAATTTCTCATTTTCAATTTTAGTGATATAAGATTGTAACTTTTCCCAATAAGTAGCTGTTTCTTCTTCATTTAAGCCAAGGCGAGCTTCTTTTATTAATTTAACATTTTCAAGAGTGCAATTATTATAATTAGGGTTTTGTATTGCTGAAATTATACGCAAAATATTTCCTGGCTTAAATGTTTTTGGAGAAAATTGGTTAAGACGCTCTTCCCATAGCATACAATTTAACATTGTATTTTCTTTTGTATCTTTTAGGAGCAATCTACCCATTTTATTACCTGTTTTAGTTGTATCTGTTGAAAATGAAACAACTTCATATAAATTATCTAATGAAAACATTTAGCCATTCCTTTGATATGATTTTTGTATTGATTTTACTATCTAGAGTGATATTATATTTTATATAGTTAAATTATTCAATAGGTATAAATCAATGACTAGCAAAAAAGAGGTTATATTAGCGCAAATTGCATCTTTACCCAAAGGTGAAAAACGTAAAGAATTACTAGAGCATGATGATATTCGTAATCTTGTATTAAATAGTGGAGCAAATGTTACTATTTATGAAGGCGATGTTGTTGAGGGAAAATCTGTAAAAGATATGCTAAAAAATGTATATATTGGTCTTATTCAGCGCAAAAATAAAAAAGGTAATTTTGATGGCTTAGGTGCTTTAGGTGGACTTGCTGAACGAACTGATGAAGAATATTTCAATCAACTTACTGAAAATGAAAGACTTAATTTAATAGGACAAAAAGATGATATTATATTAAAAGACGGCAAACCTATTTTAACTACTGATATTAATATTATTAGAAAAAATAATGTATTAAGAGAAATGAGAGAAGAACTTGAAAACTTGAATATTTTTGGTGTTGAAATTGATAAATCAAAATTAGAACTTGTTTCTATGGAGAAGGTAAAAGATGATAATTATATGATAAACATTTGGGATGGCCGAGGGGAATGCTTTGCTATTACTCCGTATTGTCATATTTACAAAGATGAAAATGGTTTAATTGATTTAATCAATAAAAATGCAAAAGAACAAGTTGGGGGAGAAGCTTCTGAATATAGAAAAGTTCCTCTATTTGTGGCTTTATCTTCCTATGGTAATGTACAAGGAGCTAAACATACTCTTGAAGATGGAAGAGACGCTACAAAAGATTATAGATATCCTCACGAATACTTAACTTCTTGGGCTTTAGCTTCTAAACTATTAGATAATGATGAAGAAAAAATGCTCAAACTTGCAAATGAAGTACAACAGAACTCTAATCATTTAATTTCTTTTAAAAAAATTGCAGAAGCAACCAAACAAAATATAGGAGATATTGCTAAAACTTTAGGCCTCTCTGAAGAAACTCTTATTAAGATGGAAAGATCATGCTTAGATATTTTTTCTAAAAAAATAAGAACAATACAAGCTTATAATCCAAGATTACGCTAAAATACAATACATATATCTATTACCATATATGCTTGACTTAGATCATGTTTTTTGATACAATTAGTGATAATATAACCTAAGGAGAGAATTTTTATGTCTTTATTACCTAAAATTTTTAGAGCATTAAAAGGTGAGTATAAGAAAGGTAAAGAACTTGTTGACGACACCATTGATTATGCTGAAGATATGGCTGATAAAGGTAAAGAATTTGTAGTAAACACTATAAATGACACTATACAATGGTCGCAAGAAAAAACTATACGTAAATTGCAAAAAGAGGTAGCTCCTGATATCCCTCTAGCACATAGAGAATATTTATGGGCGTTGACTTGCGAAAAAATACACGATTGGCTGCCAGACCAAAAATCAAATACATATCTACAATATGGTTTTAATTTTTGTGTTAATACTTTAGTTCCAATGTATAAAGGTGAATTAAAAGAAGAACAAATTATGTCCAAAGGTGACAAACCTTTTGCACAAAGCCCTTCCATGCTTGCTTACTGGGCTAAAACAAAAGCAAACACTGAACCTGAAAACACATTATGCAAATCTGTTAACTTAGAAGAATATACTCCTGGACCAAATGAGATTATTTTAGCATATTACCCGCCTTGTGCTCGTACCTTTTTAGAAAACACATCTGAAGATGTATATGACAACAATAACAAACACTTTTATTCTCACTGTAAATCTGAGTTAATTTGTGATGATGGTACGAAAATTGTATCCAATCCTGAACTTTTGTATAATTCTAACTCCCATTGTGGAAATGGGAAAACAGCTAATATTTATAACCCAAGATCAAAGGAAAAGATAGATATAAATGTTAAAGGTTATCTTCCTGAAGATGCTATAACATATGCTATAGATTATACAAAATTAGGGCTAAATAAAAAAGATGTTGAAGATGGATTTAAATTTGTTTCTGCTGATATTAATATATTGGACCCCAAAATACAAAAATCAATCTTCGCATTACAAGATAATGGATACACTGCAGATAAGATTGTTGACTTATATGTAAACAATATTGACATAACAAACAAAGAAAATCTGGACAAACTAACAAAAGATAAAAATTGCGATATTAACAATTTAGTGAAAAAAAATAATGAATATATATATAATTTACAAGAGTATAATTGTGCTGTTAAACCTGTATCAGCTCTTGTATTTGCCAATGAATGTAAAATTCGTAATAACAAAGAACTTAATCCTGAGGAATGTAGGAAAAATTTAAATTTACCTAATATTTACGACCCTGAAAGATATGGTTGTATCAATAATGATTTTTATAAAAATTATATAGATACTCTAAAAAAAGAATATAATAAAGAAAAAAATATGTCATTAAAACAAAATATATCACAAATGACATCAACATCAGGATGGTTTGTTGCTGAAATGTTTGATACAGGTTTAGAACATGTACAAAATTTTCTACAAGAAATACCTAGTATTAAAAATGATGCAAAAAACAAACAACAACGTTTTGATAATAAAGTTACATTAAATCAACTTCAGAAAACAAAGAATAAATCATCTCAAAATGAAGATAAAACGGAAAGAAAATATGTTGAATCTATTGATTTAATCAATATGAACAATCAAAATGAAAGATAGTTTTTATTTAGGTAGTTATAAAATTATTTTTAATAAATTGCTTGCAAAATTAATGTTTTATGATAGTTTGGTTTTAATAAACTAAATTATTGTGTATATTAATATTATTTGATATGAAAAGAATAAACTTTTATCGAAAAGCTGAAATCTGGCTTATTTCTTTGATTTGCGTTCTTTTGTTTGCAGCAACTCTTTGTGTTTCTTTGGATAAAACACTTTATGCTGAGTATCTTTTCTTTGGCATGATTGCTTTGGGGATTATGTATTTTGCTCTGTATATCAGAGTGTCATATTTACATGACAATTTACCACCTAGAGTCAAAAACTCAATTACCCAAAAAAAAGAACAAGAAAATTTCAATAAGGCAATACTCTATGTTAAAGAGGAAAAGTTTGGACACAAGTCTAGATTTGTTCGTAGATTTGGAGAAGAAACCTACAATGAATTTGTGAAACTTGGTATAATTACATCTACAACAAAAGAATGGAATGTAACAGATTTTGGATTTTTTTACATTAAAGGTATGAACTTACCTGATTAAGATTATCCCCCTAAGTTTTTTACTTAGGGGGACTTTTTTTTTATATTTCTTTTATCATTATAACTTCATCATAATATTTATTTTCTATCATTATCGTTTGTTTTCGCTTACCTTCTTTTTCAAAATCCAAATCTTTTAATAAATCTTTTAAGTTTTCATCTTCATCAATAACAAAAACCTCTAAACGCTTAATTTTATTTTCTTTTGCCCAATCTTGAGCATATTTTACGAGCATCGCTCCAACATTTTCATCTTCTTGATAATCCTCTAAAACACCTAAATCAAATTTTGCAACATGTCTTAATCTTGCAAAATGAAGACGTTTTAATGCAAGATAGCCAACAATTTCATTATCGTCTATAGCTATAAAAATTTGCTTGTAATTATGTTTTTGAACTATTTTATGTTCTTCTTTTTCAAATTTTGAAGACATTTCCTCTGGGGTTACTTTGATATAATCATTTTCAGTGGCTAATTTTTGATAAAAATCTAAAAAACTTTTTATATCTGATTGTTCTAAGGCTCTTATTTCCATTTATTTTCTCCATTTATATAATGTTAATATGAGATTACCCTTATCAGATAGTTATAGTTTATTTTTTTTGTAGATTATATTTAGTATATATAATCAGATTGACATACGAATTATCTATTTATTTGTATAATCTATGATATTCACAATACTTATTTTAGAAAATCTATAGCATATTCTATTGCTACATCATTGATACGATGGGCTAGATTTTTAATTACTTTTACATTTGGTGTAAAGCCCAATACCTTAAGATAATTTTGAGTTAAATAATAACTATCGTTAGGAATTACATGATCATTATCACCTTGTAATATTAGAATATTAAAATTTTTATTTATTTTACTGGTATCTAAATATTGTGATGGAATTAAAGGAATACCTGAAAAAGAAATAACTTTGGATATTTTGTTTGGAGAAGTTAAGGCTGTTAAGATTGCCATTAATCCCCCTTGCGAAAATCCTGATATATAAATATTTTCATAAGGAATTGATAAGCTTTTATTTATATAATCTATTAAAGCATGCAGCTCATCTACATTATTTAGAGCAGATTTTATCATTCTATCATACATATATTGCTCAGCCATTTGAGAACCTATTATAGGTATTTCAAACCATTGCCTTCCACCATTGGGAGAAACTTCAGGTCCTGACGGATAAAAAAATGCCATATCTGGAAAATTTATTTTAAACTTAGTACTAAGCCAATGCATACTATTTCCATTTTGTTGCCATCCATGAAGTATAATCATTGCTTTTGTAGGTGACTCTGGAATATGTGATGTATATTCAAGAGCATTAACAATACTAGAATGTATAACTATAATTGTAATTATAAAAAATTTTAATATATTTTTCATGTTATTTCTCACTGTTGAAGTAATTATATGCAGATAATTACTTATTTATATTATTTTCAATTATACCACCACCAAGCACATAATCATTATCATCGTAAAAAACGACAGATTGTCCTGATGCTATAGCTTTTTGAGTATCTATAAAACTAATTATAGCATTATCATTATCTTTATTTACAAAAATAGCATTTATTGGTTCTTGTGCTGAACGAACTTTAACTCTTATTTTGGAATTATCTTTAAGATTTGAAATTGATGACCACTTAATATTGGTTGCTAATATCTGAGATGTTGCACCATCTTCAGCATAACCAACCATTACCTCATTTTTATCCTTATCTAGTCCAATAACATAAAGAGGCCTATCCGCACTTATCCCTAATCCTCTTCTTTGACCTATTGTAAAATTCCAAATACCTGAATGTGTACCTAAAACTTTGCCACTTTTATCTACAAAATTACCCTTTAATGGCGTTTTTTGGATTATGTCATTTATATCACCATTATAAAAATCCTGGCTATCGACCTTGTCGCTAACAGATAAATCATATTTACGAGCTATTTCTCGTACTTTATCTTTAGTAATATCACCAAGTGGCATTATTATTTTAGATAATTGATCTTGAGATAATTGATATATAAAATACGATTGGTCTTTTTTATAATCTATACCTCTTTGAAGTTGATAACGCTTAGTTGACTCATTGTAAGAAATACGAGCATAATGACCTGTTGCAAATTTATCAAATTCAATGCCCTTGCTTTTAGCTCCTTGAGGGAGAGCTTCAAATTTTATTTTAGAATTGCATATTACACATGGATTTGGTGTACGTCCTGCTAAATATTCTTGTTTAAAATTTTCTAATACAATCTTTTTATATTGCTTAGTACAATCTATAACATGGTATTCTATACCCAATTTATCACAAAGAGCTTGAGCCGATTTAATATCTTCTTCCTCATGAGGCGAAAAACATCCCCCATTTTTATTTTTTACATTTAGTAAGCTTTCTTTATCCCAGATAGACATTGTTGCACCTATTACTTCATGACCTTGTTCTTTTAATAAGCATGCAACAACAGATGAATCTACTCCACCGCTTAGTCCAACTAATACCTTCATTATATCCTCTCAGTGAAATTATATATTATAACATTCACCAAAGAAACATAAAAATTCAAAGTTTTTACTTTCTTTGACTAATTTGAAATATAACGAGCTTTTTTATTAATAGCAACTAATTTTATTTTTTAAATGAAGCTAAAAGTTCTTTACCTAATGGTGTTAAAATTGATTTTATCGCTGAAACTCTGAATTCACTTAAATCTAAATTTGGATTTTTTTGCTCGTAATCTATTGATTGTATATACATATCTAATTTATCTAAATCATTTGCTAACTTCGCTTCATTTGTTTCTTTTTGTTCGTATTCAATATACAAATTATAAATCTCACTACAACAACAAGCGTTTGCAATATTTTGCATTGCTTTTATCTCTTCTTGTCTTTTATTTTTATAAGTAACATCTTGTGGCGTAATATCACCAATACAACTTTCTGCTAAATCATGGCATATACACATTTTTATTACTTTATTAAAATCATATTCATTAGAATAATCTTTAGAAAGATATAGAGCCATTAAAGCCATTTGATAACTATGTGAGGCTACGGTTTCTGGACTTTTGATATTTTTTCTTATCCAGCCTGTACGCTCTAAATGTTTTAATTTTAACGAATATTCTAATAATCTTTTCATTTTTTGCTCCTTAACAACAATGAATTTATATGATTTTAGATATTTTGCAACTTATTTTATAAATCCCATTCGTTTTAAAATTATATCCATTTCTTCTAGTTTTGGACAGCTTCCACAATATACAACCTGATTATTTATTACTATATGTGGCACCATTTTTATACGAGATTGGTATATAACCTCATCAGAGGTTATAGTGTGTATTCTGTGTTCTAAATCATGTTTTATAAACGCCTCTTTTACAACTTTATTAGTATTTTCAAAATCCGAATGACATGATGGACAATATATTCTTACAGTTATCATATTTAAGTACCTTTTTAGATGAAATAAAATGTTTAACAGGGTTTTATACTATTTTTTGTAAAGGTAAATAAAAAATGATTAAATATATATCATATTATATATTTTATGAAAAAAATTATTTTATATGCTTTATATTAATATAGAATCGAGTAACAAATAAAAAAGGATAGCATGTGCTATCCTTTTTTATTTGCGTTACAGACGATACGAAGCCGTATTTCCATAATCATCTGTAAAATAGATCATTGCGTACCCGTATTGGGTTACAACATTAACTGTTGTGTAACCAATCGTATAACTTATATTGTTATACTGATAAAGTCCGACGTAAGTAATATTGTACCCATTCTTTATCCTAAGCGTGTTATTATAACGCGTAAAGGACATATTACCGATATCAATCCTTGTAGGAACATCAATAGTACCCCAAAGATAATAGCCTAGCAAGCTATCAAAATATCGGTCTCGATAATGTCTGTGACAGATAAATCTGTTGTGATATCCACCCCAATGATACCAGTCCCAACTATCAAAATGACAGCGATGAGAGTGATAGTGAACACCTCTTCTAAATGATGGTCTATGAACATGATGATTATGACCTACATTATTATGACGTGGTGCTGGAGATGGATTTCTTCTGACATTATTCTGAGGAGCACGGGCCTCATTACTTCTAACACGTTCTCTACTTGATGGGCTAGAATTACTTCTAACGGCATCTCTTCTTGTCGGCTGTTGAGATGTTCTTGTTGCAGCTGTTGGTCTATTATTATTTACAGACCTAGACTGATGAACACCTGAACTACCGTGAGAGTTTTGAGGGCGAGAGTAAAAATGCTCTCTGCCAGGAGATGAATGCCTTATAGCACCTCCCCTATTGCTAGGTGCTGAATGTTCTACTCTAGGATGAGCTCTTTCGCCACCTCTTCTCTCGGATCTCTGCGCGTAACCTTGAACTGCAAAGACCATCATAGCAAATAATGCTATGAAGAAAATCTTATTCTTCATAATTGATAATATAATAATCTGTTATCTGTAGTGGATAATAACACAGATTATGGATATTGTCTAGTACTTTATTTAAAAATATTAAATTATAAAAGAAATCAATAAACTAACAAGAGCTATTGGCAAAGCTAGCACCATTAGTGCACCTTTCACGCCTAGCTTTCTAAATGCTAGTTTTATCAAATATATGCTCATTACAGCAGTCATAAATTTACCTTTTTGTTAAAAAACTGAGGGCGATACTATGTTAGTATTTTTTAAAAGTCAACTTCTTTTTATTTATCATATTTGTGTTACATAAAAACATGATATTCTTACAATTATCAATTAGCTAATAAATTACATTATTTTCAACACTTTATCAAACTAATCACAGGTGCTTTAATGTTTGCATTTTTAGATAATTCTGATAATTCAATTAAAAACATACAAGCTAAAACTTGAGCACCTAGCTTTTCTACCAATTTAATTGATGCATTTATTGTTCCTCCAGTTGCCAGCAAATCATCTACTATTAATACTTTTTTACCTTTTTCTATTGCATCTGCATGAATTTCTATAGCATCTGTCCCATATTCTAAATCATACTCTACTCTTTCTACTTTAGCTGGAAGCTTACCTGGTTTTCTAATAAGTACTAATCCTTTATTTAACTCGTAAGCTAGAGGAGCTGCAAATAAATATCCCCTACTCTCTATTGCTACAATATAATCTACTTCTAAACCATTGATTTCTTTAATCATATTGTCAATAATTGCTTTATAAGCAGCTTTATCTTTTAATGCAGTTGTTATATCTTTAAATAAAATACCTTTTTTAGGAAAATCTGGTATATTTCTGATATACGATAAAATTTCTTCATTTGTCATTAGTATCTCCTTTATGTCCTTTGGGTATTTTAATTATATTTTTTTTACTTGGTACTAAAAATACATATTTATAAAGACTTTTATTGACGGCATACATTTTTTATAGTATATTGTATTGAGTATCGGAGTTGTTTTATGTTAACACATGAAGAATTAAAAATTGCATTAAAATCTAGCTGGATTGAACAAGTTATTCCAACAGATGCAAAACGTGTTATAATTACTTTACCATGTAATATAATTGGCGATAATGTTACATATACTGACTGGCGTGGTATTAAACGTAGTGATAATGGATTTTTATTTGATAATCCAACAGATCAAAGAACACAATTTTTAAGAGCAAATGGAGGTATTATTATTGGATATGAAGGATATTGTCCTGAAGGTGATAATGGTGAAATGATTTTACGTTCGGAAGCTGTAGAAAAATATCTTAAACTGCATCCGTTAGCATTTAAGAATAAAAAAAACATACTAAAAACACTAGACTACTTTCAAAAAAATATATTTAGACATGGAAAAGATGTTACCAAGTGGGATGATAACGCTACTGTAGATATGTGGTCTTCAGATGTGGACTGGTTAGTAATAAATTTTGATGAAAAAGATATATTTGATAATCATGGAAATTTAAAAACAGTAATTTCTGCAACAAAAAAAACAGCAATTTTTGATGCTATTTATTTTGGACCCAATATAAGGATTGAAGGAATCGGTACAACTAGTAAAAATGGCTCTTGGGCTCTTAATCAACGAGGAAATTTCAATCTTGTGGCAAGTGATGCATTTAATTCTGCCTATAAAAGAATTTCAAAAAGAAAAATTAAAATTATAGATAAAGCATTGATATTTCGTTCTAAACTCTCACAAAAACAAACTTTTTAGTAAAAATGTATATAAATATAAAAAATTTTATTGACAATAGAAATTTCATTGTTTATAAGTTGTTCTGTTGCCGACATAGCTCAGTTGGTAGAGCTACTGATTTGTAATCAGTGGGTCGGGAGTTCGAGTCTCTCTGTCGGCACCATTCTTTATTTAAGCCCCTCTAATGGGGTCTTTTTTTTTGCCTTGATGTATAGGCGTTTTTAAGTCTGCCCGTCATTTAGTCCGTCAGTTATCCCGCACAGGACAAACTATTACCATTACTCTTCCAATATTTTTTAAATTTTCACCCGAACGAATCTTAAATACAAACTATACTTTTACCCAAATGTAATTTTATTTTTTTGAAACAGAATCTATATTTTTCCCCGAATGGATTTTCTTCAATAATTAACCGACCTTACTTTTTTATGACGATTGCTTTTTACACCCTAATACTCTCCACTGCATTTGAAAGCATTTGAGAATTGTAATTAAAGTACCTTTGTGTCGTGCCAATATTTCTATGATTTGAAAGCTTTTGAACCAAGCAGATATTTATACCACTATTTACAAGTTTAGACACGAACATATGCCTACCTAAATGGCTTGCACCTTCAATATTGAACTTTCTGTATATACTAGAGAATAACCTACTGATTGATACTCTATTATATGGTTTATTGAGCTTTTGGCTAGTGAACAAATAGGTTTCAGCTGTTAAATTAGCATTTCTTAACTTCAAATATTTCAGATACTCTTTGAACTCTTTCTTTATTTGGCTATTCAAATAATAGTTTGCCCCGAATTTCCCTTTATTTTTATCAGCATCAAGAGAAATAACATCTTTAACACTCTCATCATCATTATAGACATCTTTGATTTGAAGATAGCAGAAGTTGATACTTCTCATTCCATTTAATGAGCAAAAGAACATTTGTCTGATTTGCTCTGAATGTCTCATACCGGAAATATAAGTCAAAATATCCTTAATCTTTTTATCATCTAAATATGCTTGGTTTACCATGACTAATCCTTTGAAGTTTTTAACTATAAAAACATCCTGTCGCACTTTTTTTAATTCGTCCGCAAAAAAATGATAAAAATGTTAAAAAAAGTTTAGCTGAAATATAAAGTTTAACATTATAGATTTTAGGTCAAAACTACCTCTTTTAAAACCCTATGAAAACCAAGCAACACAAGGATAATGTTAAAAAATACATCTTTTTTAACATTTTTAAAAATCTGGACTTTTGAGATTTAATGTTTTAAGCTTTCTTATATAAATTTGATAAAGAGGCAATGATGAGGCAATTTATAAAGAATAAAGACATTTGTTTTCACGAAGAAGATTTTAACAAACTTATCTATGGCAGAAGCCAAAAGTATAAGTCCTTAGATTTGGACTTTGATACAAATGTT
>JAEIGA010002051.1_pt1 | contig 32100 bp, 52 predicted proteins | sample 9270691 | NCBI WGS metagenome assembly JAEIGA01 (sample SAMN17057246, study PRJNA624740) | gut metagenome | biome: biome; isolation source: fecal sample | host: Bos grunniens | place: China: Xizang | collected 2019 | reverse complement strand
CTGTAGCGGTCATACCCAACTTTCAGCGGCAGAATCTTGTATTTTTCTACTAGGTCCGTGAACCACCGGAAGCAGTCGTGATAGTCCACGAAATTGTCACCCGATAACGTCAGAATCCCACGCTGTACATATGCCGCATACGGGATGCCGTCTTTCTGGGTCGCTTCGTCGATACGTTCGGCGGGTAAAAAGAAGTGCGCGAACACATACAGCCGACCGCCCTTTTCTATGACTGCCGCGCATGCAGTAAGGTCTCGTGTCTGTGACAGGTCAATACCTCCGACACAATAACACCCGCTGAAATCTTCCAACCTCAGATGGTCGCCGCTCAGCCCGTTTACCACTTGCGCGGGGAGCCATGCGAGAGAACTGTTCTGCTTCAGGTTGCAGTATTTGCAGATAAACTCTGCCTTCTTACTAAGCGACCCCTCCGCGACCGCTATCTCTTCCAGCAGATAGTCAACCGTGATACTCACACCTAGATTCGGGTTAGCCTTCCGGAGCTCGTTGATGTCATTCCACTTATCTATGTCGTCGATCATGTACATAAACGGGAGCAGGCGCGTCTCTTTGGAATCTCCAAGTAGGAACCGCGTCGAGCGTTTAGTCAGCTCATCGAAAATGCTGTCGTTGACGTATCCGGAAGTCGTACAGGAAAGAAGAAGTCCGTCGGGCCTTGCGCCTTGTCCGCTCTTCATGACTTCATACTGCTTTAGACCCCTGTCGCCCTCCCATGCTGCTATTTCGTCGCAGATAGCTAATGACGGGTTGAATCCGTCCGCTTTCTTAGCCGAGAACGCGATCTTCTTCATCGTGGAATTAGTCGCGGGATAATACAGATCACTGGCCCGCTTCTTGATGATTTCGGGATCATCCTGCACTTTACTGTGCGTCTCGCTCCGCTTCTGCTCGATCAGCTCCTTGCGGTTAATCTGGTCAGGGTCAAGCTGAGTTATCGCCCACGCATTGCCATAGATGATGTCAGCCTGTTCCAGTTTCGGGGCGACGTTATAAACCCTCGCACCGTATCCGCCATCATGTCGGAATACGTAGTTAGCTATCGCACTGGCAAGAATACTTTTGCCGTTCTTGCGTCCGATCAGCAGCAGAACCTCTCGAAACTGCCTTGTATTGGTCTTGGGATTGATGATTCCAAAGATGCACGAGATCATCGCCTTCTCCCAGAGTTCCAACTTGAACGGGCCTGGAGCAAGCGGTCCCTCTACATGAAACGTGTGCTCTTCTATCCACTCTATCGCTTCGTTCGCCTTCTTCTGGTCGAACACAAAACGTTTTTCGTCCAGTCCCTTTATGATGTATTCGTATATCAGCCGAATCCACCGCCCCACATGCACAGAGCCGTCACAAATCTGCTGATAATATGCGTAAATGTAGTTATGGCTCGTCATGTTTCACCTAGCTTCGATATATCGCGGGGGTTTGCACTAAAAATCGAGTCCGCCCCCGTTATCGGCGGGGCCGTTATGGGCCGCGATCAGGGGGGGCATCCTCGCCGATGACGAGCTCGCCGTTGATGATCCGATACCGTTTCGGCGCAGCCTTTCCATAATGGATCGCGTTGTGACACTCGATGCAGACCGCTTCGAGGTTGTCAAAGTTTAGCGCGATCTCCGGATCGCGTGCTTTCTCATCGTCCAGCGTGATTTTGTGGTGGACGATATCAGCCGCCTTGATGATGCCATGCTTTGCACACTCCTCGCACAGTCCGCTGGCCGTGGCCATGTACGCACGCCGGCACTCCTTCCACGCTTTGGAGCGATAGAACGGGAAAGAAACGCTGCGCATATAATCACCGCATAAGAAAAGCGCCCGGCTTTCGCCCGGCGCTTTGTTGGTATACTTTTACAGCCTTATGATATCACAAACATCATGTAACATTCAACAACAATTTTGCGGAAGCTGCACAGCGAGCAGAGCCGCACCGTGCAGCCGGCAGACATGAACGCGGTGATAATTCATCGCATCCGCGATCTGCTCAAAGCTCTGGCCGTTTATATACCGGCGCCGCAGGATCTCGCGCAGCCGAGGATCCTGCACGGAAGCGATGACGGACTTGATCTCCTCGCGCAGATCAGCAAGCCGGTCGAGCTCGGCCGCAGCTTCCCGGCAGGCGTCCATGTACTTCGCGACTGCCGCATCCAGCTCGACGCGCTGTCCCTCGTGATCCCGCAGGCTGTCGCACTCGTCGCGCAGCTCCGCAAGGTGCTCGGTCAGCTCGTCCGATCTGCCGAGCGACTCCCGGTACTTCCGCAGATATGCCTTGATCTCATCCGTCCTCACTTTATCGCCTCCGTATATCTAATCGCCGTAACTCTCCATAAATTTATTGCACGCATTATCCCATCGTTTAACAACTTGTTCAACGAATCTTCGCTTTGATGCTTTCGCAACATTTCTGCATTCGGCATTTGATATTAACTCGATCGCTTCGTCGATTGGGATCCGAACCTCATCATTGATTACGCACCATTCGATAAACAATGCGAGACACTCTTCGCGTGATACAAGCTCTGTAAAATTGCTTTTATCTTTTAGCGCCTGATTCATTCCCGCCTTGATCATTTGCCCTCTGTTGGATTTGTGCAATTCAACATGGCAATCATAACACAATGGTATGATATTGCTTTTTTCGTTTGTGCCTCCTAAAGACAAAGGAATTTTGTGATGCATTTCGCATATTGCGATTTTTCCGCAGGCGCTGCACTTGCATTCTTCAGAAGGGAATTTCTTCCTAACCATTTTCAGACCTCTCTTTTTGTATCTGTACATCCAGATCGTGCAGGGAACTCCGTATCATCGCGATATACCGCGGAGCGCTCCTGTCATCGTGGCACCGGCGGACGGCGTCTGTGATCCGCTCGATCGCATCCTCACACTTGCCGAGCCTTTGCAGCAGATCATCCTTTTTCACGCCGGGCCCGTGGATGTAGTGCGGCCGGCGCGTTGCATCGCCGACTGCAAAGCCTGTCAGTCTTTTCATGGTCTTCCTCCTTTTTGGTCGGGGCATCTGTGCCCTTGCCTTTTCTTCTTTTCTGCTTATACGCCCTCGACCGGATCCTGTCGAGCTCAAGCTTCCGGTCGTAGCTCGGTGTCTCGAAGTCGCGCTCGATAAACGGCAGCGCGATCGCATCCTCCGGGCTCACGGCTTGCGCTCCTGATCCAGCCGCCAGAGCTCCGCCATGATCCTGTCGAGGTCAGACGCGGCGTCCAGATAAAAGCTCGCAGCTCTGGCGGTCTGATGTCCGGCCGGCTTGCTCGCGCCGACGAGCTTCTCCAGCTCCTCACGCCGCCGGATAAGATATGCTCGATACTGTTCCCGTGTCAATCATCAGCACCTCCGTCCATTCGTGCGCCGCAATGCGGGCAGTAGTCTGTTTCAAGGCATTCTCCGTCGGATCCTTCTGCATCCGTTCCGCAAGCTGTGCAGTAGCACCAGTCATCCTCATGTCTATAATTCCACCGCCCGTGCCGCACGGGTTCAGCTTCGATTGTTGGTGCGGCATCTATCGCGTCTAAATCGACTTGACGCGCATCGCAGTATCCGTTGCAGTAGTCGCTGTAGGTTGCTGTGCTTGTGCCGATTTTCAATTTTGCTTTCAACGCATCCGCATCAATCAGTCGCATCTTCGCTCGCCTCCTTTTTGTCAATCAGACTTATCGTGTTGTAAGGCATTTTCATCCTCCTTTTTCAGCAGCTTTTTTGCAAAAATCGGTCAAAAAGTTGCACAAATCGAAATTTTCTTGATATTTGGCGGAAAATTGCAACGAGTTGGTGTAAAGTTGGCAATTTATGTTGCGATAATGTTCATTATCGCAACTTACCAATCTACCACATTATTCACAGTTTCTTTTAAGCTCGCTTGCGTTTGTCGGAGATAGATCCGAGTCATATTTATGTCCTTGTGTCCGAGCAAGTCGGCAAGCTTAGCAATATCATGTTTTCGTTTCAAAAACTCGACCGCGTAAAAATGCCGGAAGCCGTGCGGATGTGCGACTATGCGCGGCACGCCGTACCGATCAGCAATCCGCGCTAAAGATACGCGAAAACTTTGTTCGCTCGTGATTGGCTTGCCCTTTATTCCTCGCAGAATTAAATCTCCGGCTGACAGTCTGGAAATATCATCGTGGATTTCGTCAAGCAGATTATCCGGGAAGATTATTTCCCGCATATGATCTTTGGTGTGCATCGTCACGCTGCCGAGCATCAGATCGCGCTTGGTGACCCGCAGCGCCTCCGATATCCTCATGCCTGTTTTAGACAGCAGCTTGATGTTTACATACCACGCGCGGTTGCCGTCCCGCGCAAGTCCCCGAAGCAGCGCTGAAAGCTGCTCCGGGGTGATTACATTGTCGATGCTTGTGCGCACCGGCATCTTGACGGCTTTCAGCCTCATCGGTATTCTGGCATAGCGGCAGTAGGCGAGCATCGCCGCAATCCTCAGATTGACGGTCGCCGGCTTATGCCGTGCGAGCTGCTCCTGCTTGTATGCAATCAAGTGCGCCTTTGTGATATCGTCGTACTGCGCAGCATACTGCCGCAGCGCTCCGATGTATGCGGTCACCGTGTTCCCGGCCATTTCTTCCTCGGTGAGATACTGCCGGAAGCCGTCAAGGTCGATCATGCGTTTTCCCCTCCGATCTCGTCCGTCAACTCGCGGACCTTTTCGCGTTCGAGTGCTACCAGCATCCGCAGCCGCTCGATCTCTTCCTGCTGCGCCGTGCAGAGCTGCCGTGTCAGCGCGTGCTGCTCCCGCTGCTTCCGCCGGAACTCTCGCATCCACTCTGCCTGCTGCCTGCGCCGGACTTCCCGCGCACAGCTCCGGCAGTATTTCAATGCAATAAACTCGTACCAGTCCTCAGCAGAGATCTGCGTGCCGCATTCCGCGCAGTGCTTCGTCAACATCATCGTCCTCCCCTCTCGCTGCCGCATAGCTTCGTCTACTGCTTTGTCTACTGCGTTTGTGTCCGGAGAGGATCGCGCACTGCCGGGAGAGGAGCTGCTCCAGCTCGTGTGCTTCGCGCTCGCCGATCTCTGCGAGACACTCCGCGGCGGTGTTGCTACCGTCGCAGTATAGTTCCATTTCGTGTTCCTCGTCATCATGCCCGACCCACTCGATGCGCATGATGATCACATCGTCCGGCGTGCACTCCTGCATATCGGTGATGAGCTGCTCCGCCTCGCCGAGTGCATCCGAGGTTGCCTTTGCCTCGGCGATCTGCTCCCGCACGGTGAGATACGCAAAATCGTCCGGCTCGTCCTGCTCCTCCGCAAGCTCGCGCGTCTTATGCGCAAGCCACATCATCAGGCAGACGAGCGCCATGATGATAAAAAATCCCATGAGCTTGTCGTTCATGCATACCCGCCCCCGATCAAACAAAGATCTGCGGCGGCAGCTCGGCTTCTTCGCCTTGCTTGCGCCACAAGTGCAGGCAGTACGGATGCCGGTTGACATACTCGCTCTTTTTCGGGTGATACTGGATGACGGTCTCGTCATCGTGGAAAAATGCCTCTTTGACCTGGCACATTTCCTCCCAGGTCGGGCAGCGGTTCGGGTAAGCGATGCTCACATGATCCCAGCCGCCGCCAAAGCTCCACGCGATCGACGCGGGCTTCTGCCGGAGCCCGTTGAGGTAGATCATGCCTGCCCCGCCGTCGTGGCCGGTCCACTCCACTTGGAGGCGCGGCAGCTGCAAAACTTCTTTCTGGCTTTTCATTTCTCTGTTTTTTCCTTTCCGCCGCTGCGGAAACGCAGCGGACTGCTGCATTTTTGCTGCCGAGCGGCAGCGTCAGTCGTACGGCTCGCTGTATATCCGCACCGAGACAGCCGACATCTCGGCGTACTTCTTCTGCACAGTCAGGCAACAGATCTGCGCATCGTCCCGGTATGCCACACCGTTGAGCGCGTCACAGATCGCCTTTGCAATGTTGTCAGTGTCCGGCTTTTTGGTCGGCCGGATTTCGCCGGACAGCATCCGGCTGCGCTTGCGCTTGGTCGCTTTGACAGGCGGCGCAAAGCTGGCCGTGATGTATACGCACAGAGGCGCGTCCCCGAAGAAAATGCCGGGGCACTGTGTCCGGAAGCTCATCTGCACGAGCTTTTCATACGCTGCCGTCTTGTGCGGCGTGTATGTGCCGTTCCGGGTGACTCTCGGCCGGGCTTTGCCCTCCGGTTCCCCGCTGATCGTGAATATCGCCTGCATCCGCATCCCTCCTTTCCCGCTCGGATTTACTGCGTTCTGACCAGTAGGCCAGATAACTTGCAAATTCCGTCATGATGCGCCCCTCCTCATGAGTGCATCGAGATCGGCAGTGTCGATACTGCTGCCGCCTGCCTGTGCCGGCTTGTCGCGGCTGTGCGGCATCGTTTCCCACTTGCGGACGAGCGCCCGCCAGTCAGTGATCGGAGTGCTGCCCTGCATCCAGCCGACAGCATCATAGTAGGCGATAAAACGCGCAGCATCAATTCCGTTTTTCCTTTGCTTGCAGTATCTCGCGACTTCTTCTTCGGTCGGAGCAGCTTTGTCCTCTGACTGTTCCGGATCCGAAGGAGTGCGAGCGTCTTCCTGCTTTTCCTTTCTCTTTCTCTTTGGATTATTATTTCTATTATTATTATTATTGGCATCGTTCGCATCCGCTTGCATACGGTCGGATGCGTTCGCATTTTCATTTTCCCAACGTTTCTTAGCGTTCTCTGCATTGCGATCGCACTTTGCTTTATACTTTTCAGCATCACGGTCGATTTGCTGCGCCATGAAGGAAAACGCAATTTTAAGCATACCGTCTTCGGTTTCGAGCTGCTCCCCGCTTTCTGCGTATGAGAGCAGCGCCCTGATCAGAGCCGCGGCCTGCTGATCTGACAGCATATCCCACTGCGGCTTTGTATCCAGATGCACGATAAAGCCTTTGAGCTCAGCCATGCGATCACATCCTTTTTTTGATTCTTATTTTTGCCCCGGATAGTGCGTCCGGTAGTCCGGCACGCTGCCGTATGGTACCGGCGGCTGTCCCTGCGGCGGCTGGTACGGCTGCGGCGGTGCCGGATAGCCGGTGCCCTGATACTGCGGATACTGCGGCGGCGTGTACGGCTGCGGCGACTGCTGATATGTGTCCGGCGGAGCAGCTCCGGCGGGAGCAGCTCCCGCATATCCGTACTCAGACGGAGCAGCTCCGTCCCTCTTCGGCTCCCCGAAGGTCACATTCTCGGCGTAGACTTCCATGCTGTAGTGCTTCACGCCGTTGTTGTCGGTGTAGTCATTGTTGCGGAGCTGCCCCTCAATCACGATCATCTGCCCTTTGGCAAAGTAGCGGGCGACAAACTCCGCCGTCTGCCGCCACGCGACGCACTGAATAAAGTCCGTCTCGTGGCTGCCGTCCTTCTGCTTCTTGCGGTCGATCGCGATCCGGAACCGGCACGAAGGCGTGCCGGCCGTTGTCTGGCGGAGCTCCGGATCGGCGACGAGCCGCCCGATCATGATAGCGCGATTAAGCATGACTTTCCTCCTCCGGAATCTCGATGTGCGCCGTCGCCATGACGGTGCGGATCTTGCGCAGCATAGTCGAGCTGCAAATATAGCGGATTTCGCCGGAGCGGAAAGCCTCTTGCAGCTCCTCGACCGTCGTGATAAAATTCCGGCTCAGCTTGGCGACTGCCGCCGAGCCGATCGCTAACTTCGTGATTTCCATTATTTCCCCTCCGTTTCGATAATCATATCCAAAGCATCTCGAATCATTCTCAGTGCGGCAATCAAGCTGAGATCGTCCCCTTGAGAAATCGGCAGTTCCATCTGCTGTTCTTCTTTTTGCGTTTCAGCCTGAACATTATCAAAAGGTCGGCTTTTATCCTCTGCGCAGATATTTTTTACGGTCGAAAATCCAACTCCAAGCCTTATAGCAATACTTCTGTATGGCATTCCGGATTCGCGAAGTGCTTTCGCTTCCTCCCGAATTTCCGGAGTGATTTTTGTGTAACTGCGCGGGACTTTCAGCCCGAACTCTTTGAGCACCCGGCGCACAGTGTCTTCAGAACAATGTGCTTTTGCGCAGATACCTGTCATTTTTTCGCCTGTATGATAAAGGCCAAGAATCAGCATTTTGACTTCATATGAAATCTTCATTGACTTTCTCCTTTTTTTGTGCTATAATAGCACTAGCAATACTTCTTTCTGGACTTCCTTCTTGTGCCGCATCCGGTGTGCCATACCGGATGCGGTTTTCTTTTACGGTGTGGCATTTTTGAACATTGCAGCCACCGTGTCATATGTATATACCTTCACACAGTCGCCCTTCGGAGCAACCTCGACCCAGTTGTCTTGGTCATCGTAGTAGCTGGCTTCCGTATTCATGAAAATGAAAAATGAACCCTCGCCGTGATGCTCATTGAGTGCCTGCTGTATCTCTTCCAGCGTAAGTGTGCCACGCTGTTTCTGGATATAATAACAGTCCTCATGAAAGTCAAACTCAATCGTGATGCCTTTCTTCATCTGCCGCCCTCCTTTACTCTCCAAGCTCCAGCAGCGGCAGATACCACGACGGAACATCCGTGAGCCGGTCGCCGTCGCGCCCGAAGATCAGCGCGATCCCGCCGATCGCGAAGCCTGCGACTGCCGATGCATTTTCATTCAGCGGGTAGTTTTTCAGCACATAGTCCCGGTCTACGATCATCACGCCGCCGTCCGGGAGCGTGATCATGTCGATCTTCCCGCCGACCTCGTTTTGCAGCGTTTCCAGCTCGTCCGCATAGTCGTGGATCGTGACGCTGCTCGGCTCGATCCTGATGCCCCTCATAGATGCGCCTCCACCCACTGCGTCAGCTCGGACGCTTCAGCGACCAGAGCGTCTGTCAGCTCGCGCAGACGGTCAACCTCTGCCACATTCCGGCCGACCTCTTCGCAGATGCTCCGGATCCGGAGCTTGACTGTGCGGATGATGCTGTCCGGCACGCGCTCGACGATGCAGTCCGAGACGATCGGCTTTTCCGCGTTCGTGGAGTTTTTCTCTGCGATCGCGGCATTTTTTTCTGCTTTCGCGTCCTCGATCATCTGATCAACGGCAGCGTCAAAGTCCGCGTTGATCTTGCCCGGCTTGCCTTCGGCTTTCTTTTCCGGCAAGGTTCCCGGGCTTTCTTGCGTTTCCGGCAAGTCTGCAGCCTGCTCCGAGTCGAGCTCGGCCTTGAGCTTTGCAGCGTTGCAAACGTTGGCGCAGGACTGCTGTGCGCAGCCGACGGCCATCGCGATGCTGTGATACGACTTGCCGCGGGCGCGCATTTCGAGGATCTGCGCTTTTTGCTCTTCTGTGAGCGGTTTGCCCATTATGCATTCCTTCTTTCTGATCTCATAGATTTCATCGGCGATGTGCTCGGCGCGAAGATGCAGCCGGTGCGCGATCGCCTGCGGTGATTTTCCGGCAGCGAGCTGCTCCTTGATGTACTCCTGCGTCGGTGTCAGCATCTGCGGCAGCGGATCAATGCTGATCCAGTCGCTCACGGTGATCGCCTCCGTTCCGGATCCGTTCGCGGATGATCCTGTCGGTGTACTTCGCCTCTGCGAGCTGCTCCGCACGGTCTTCCGCCCACTGCGCCATGCGTTCCCGCTCGGCGTGGAGATACTGCCGGTTCTGCCGCTGATCGTGGGCGCGTGCCAGAGAGAGGACGAGCGCATCGACGAGCAGCAGGATGCTAAATCCAGCCCATGCCGGCAGATCAGTCAGCAGCTTCATTCTTCTTTTCCTCCTTCTCGCGGATCTGTTTCAGCCCTTCGCGGGAGCCGATCGCGATAGCCTCTTTGATGACATCGGCCGCGCCGCGCATCGCCTCCGGCGGCAGGAACCGCAGCAGAGAAATCGTCAGTGCCTTGACGATGTTTGCGGCCTCTTCGACGAGAACCTCCCATTTCCCGCTGGTCTCCGCCGTCATCGGCGGCTTGTTTCTGTCGCAGTGTATCTTGATCACTTATCCCACCTCCCTTGCTATGAGCTTTTCTGCGTGCTCGATCGCGAGCGGCCGGAGCACTTCCGCCGCGTCGATGCCGAGCAGCGCAAAGTATCGCCAGAGCCGCCAGAGCGGGATTTTCTCCGGCTCGTTGCTGTCCGAGCTGACGGTGCAGGTGCTGACGCCCGCCATTTTTGCAAGCGCCGCCTGCGTGATGCTCTGCCGCTGCATTTCCGCAGAGATCAGATCCCACATGATGCGGGAAGGCGTGCGCGTCCGTGTCGCCTTTTTCGGCATAGTGCTCCCTCCTTTACTGGCTGGCCTTCGGCGATTCCTCACCCGCAAGCTGTTCGACCGTCATGCCGAGCACCTTTGCGAGCTTGAGCGCAATTTCGAGCTTTGGTGTCGCTTCGCCGTTTTCATAAAGCCAGATCGTCGTCTGTGTCACTCCGATTTTTTTAGCAAGCTCGTCCTGAGACATCAGGAGTTGCAGCCGCCTGATTCTGAGGTTGTCACGGAAGTTTCCCATGCATCCACCTCCCTTGTGTAAAGATAAAAGAAAACTTATTGACATTTTGTGCAAAATATGCTATAATGAAGCTGTCAGGCAATCACATATAGCATATTTCGCATTGAATAAGAGGTCTACCAGTCCGAAACAAAAGGTTTCTTGTGGGTTGCCCCTATTGTATCACAAGCAAGCCCTTTTGTCAAGCGGTTTTTCAAAAGTTTTCTTTTGTTCTCCGATGTGCTGAGTTTCAACAGCGAATTTTTGTAAGATGTTGATAAAAAGGAGGCGGCCAGATGTTTTATGATACCTTGAAAAAATTATGCGATGATGCAGGGACGACACCGCACGCTGTATGCCTTGCACTCGGCCTGTCTCAGGGTGCCGCACCGTACTGGAAAAAATCCGGCGGCACTCCGAAACGGGAAGTTCTCGAAAAGATCGCCGAGTTTTTCGGTGTCTCCGTTGACTATCTGCTCGGACGGCAGGAGCCACCGAACGCGGAGCTGATGCCGGGCGGCAAGGTGCGCATGATACCGGTGTTCGAGAGCGTGTCCGCCGGTTTCGGCGCCGATGCGCAGAACAGAATCATCGAATACCGTCCGACCGTGATCGCGTCCGATGCCGAGGCCGCCGAGACGATCTTCGTGCGCGTCTGCGGTGACTCCATGCATCCGCAAATCCAAGACGGCGACCTTGTGCAGGTACGCAAGCAAGCGACCGCTGAGACCGGAGACATCGTGGTCGTGCTCGACGGCACCGAGGCGTTCGTAAAACGCTTTATCCACGGCAAAAACGGCGTGATCCTTGAAAGCGCGAATCCTGCATACCCGCCGCGCCGGTATAGCCGCGAAGAGTCAAACGAGCTGCGGATCGTCGGCGTCGTGCGGTATATCGTTCGGAAGTGCGAGTGATGCGCCGGAAGCTGCACGCGCTGATCAGCTCCGGATGGTACAGCGCCGGCATGGTGATCTGCATCGTCGTGAGCATCGTGCCGCTTGCCTTCCGGTCGGAGCCGGCTGCGTTCCGCGTGACCGAGGCGATCTGCACCGCCATTTTTATCTTTGACTATGCCGCGCGCTGGATCACCGCCGACCTTGACGATCCGAAGCGCTGGGCTTTTGCGCGGTATCCGTTTCGGCTGATGCCCGTGATCGACCTTGTCTCGATCCTGCCCTCGGTGACGGCGCTCGGCAGCGGTTTCCGGCTTTTTAAGGTTTTCCGGCTTGCGCGATCGCTCCGGATCCTGCGGACGCTGCGCGTGTTCCGGACGCTGAAGCTCGCACGGTATTCCCGCAGCATACAGATGATCGGCAGCGTCTTCCGGGAGCAGCGCGAGTCCTTGATGACGGTGCTGATGCTGGCGTTTGCTTATATCCTGATCTCCGCGCTTGTCGTTTACAATGTGGAGCCGGAGACCTTCGCGGATTTCTTCGAGGCGGTCTACTGGGCGACCGTCTCCCTCACTACTATGGGGTACGGCGATATCTACCCGGTGACGACGGTCGGGCGGCTTGTGACGATGCTGTCCTCCCTGCTCGGCATCGCGGTCATCGCACTCCCCGCCGGCATTGTGACAGCCGGCTATATGGACGAGCTAAAAAAGGAGCGTGAAGAAAATGGCAAAAAAGACACCGTTCTGGCGCCGTCAGAGACCGACGACGCGCGCAAAGCGTAAGATCGCGAAGTTTACCGGCATCCCGACCACGCGGAGCGGCCGCAAAGCAAAGGTGCGCCGGATGCTGCTGCCCGGCTGTGCGCTGCCCCTCGCTCTGATCGCGGCGTTTGTCTCGGTCGCTGCGGCTCTCATCCGCTGAAAATGCGTTTTACTGCTAAAAAGGAGCTGATCGAATGGCGAAAGCTAAGAAACTGCCGTCGGGGAGCTGGCGCGTCTTGCAGTTTATCGGTCTGGATGCCGACGGCAAGCGACAGTATAAAAGCTTTACTGCGCCGACAAAGCGCGAGGCCGAGTTTCTTGCGGCGGAGTTTGTCGCAAGGAAAAAGCGCCCCGCCGGGCGGATGACCGTCGGCGAGGCGATAGACAGATACATCGAGAGCAAAGACGGCGTGCTGAGTCCGACGACCGTCTCCGGATATCGCAAGATCCGGCGGAACTATCTTCCCCAGCTCATGCCGGTGCAGCTCGACCGTCTGACCGAGGAGGATGTGCAGCGCGCTGTGAACGATGATGCAAAGCGCCTGAGCGCGAAAACCGTGATCTCCGCGCACGGCTTGCTGACCGCGGCGCTGCGGATGTTTGTGCCGGATCTCATCCTGCACACCCGCCTGCCGCGGAAAATCAAGCCGCTGCGGCGCGATCTTCCGAGCAGCGAGGATGTGATGCGTGCCATGCTCGGCGATGCTGCCGAGCTGCCGGTGCTCTTGGCTCTGTGCCTGTGCCTCCGGATGAGCGAGGTGCGCGGGATCCGGAAAAGTGCAGTCCGCGGAGATACGCTCGCGATCGAGCGCGTGATCGTAACAGCGGACGGCGAACACATCGAAAAGGAGCTTGCAAAGACGGACGCGACGCGGCGCATCGAGCAGCTCCCGCCGTTTTTGCGCGATCTGATCCTCGCAGCGCCGACCGAGTATGCGACAAACCTGACCGGGCAGGCGATCTATAAGCGCTTTACGCGGCGCATGGCTGCGGCAGGCTTTCCGGGTGTGCGCTTCCATGATCTGCGCCATATCTCCGCAAGTGATATGCACGCGCAGGGCATCACGGACCGCGTTGCAGCAGAGCGCGGCGGATGGTCGGGGACGCAGACGATGCGCGATGTGTACCAGCACAGCTTCGGCAGTGATCGTCAGCTCGCGGACCGGAAAATGATCGACTACTACAGCCAGATCCGGCGCGATGCAACACATGATGCAACACAACAGCGGAAAAATGGCGCAGAATAGCGGCACGGCGCGGGGTTCAATTCCCCTCGCCTCCATAATCCACAAACCGCGCATCTATGCACTTTTCGCATAGGTGCGCGGTTTTTCTTTGTTTCCGGCCGTTTGAAATTCGGGAATTTCCGATATAAAATCTGGCATTTCCGATACCTATGCAACACGAAATGCAACACGGTCGCTTTGCACAAAATAGACATTCTACAAACTCGATATTTATGTATTCATACAAAGTTTGACTTTCTACAAACTTTTTGCTGTTTTGCTATTGACTTTCTACAAACTCTGTGTTATAATATAATCAAGGAAAGGGAAGGAAAACCCAGAGGAAACCCAAGAGAACGAACGGAGGTAAACAAAATGAAAAAGATCACGACTATCGAAGAACTTATGGAAATCCTCGAATCCGGCGAATACAGCTACTACGGCCTTCGCGGTGCAACGAATCACGATGTTGCAAACATCGAGCGCGGATACCTCGACCGCTCTTACAACTGGGTCGATGGCGAAAAGACTGATGAGCAGCTCGATGGCACCTGCGCACTGAGCGTCGGCGATTTCCTGAGCGAGCGCGAGATCCTCAGAAGATACAACCGCCTCGCAATGTATACCGCACAGCACGGCACCAGCACGATACTGCTGATTGGCGATAACAATCAGGAATACGGCGAAGACGAGAATGAGGTTATCCTTGGAAGCAACGGCTACGGCGCAGACGTGGTCGCAATCGTTGAAATCTGAAGGAGGGATCACAATGGAAAAGACCGACACTCTGAAGCAGAAGCTGATCGCCGCATTCGGCGACCGCAGGAACTGGAACCGGAGCATCGAGATCGACGGAGAGGTTTTCCGGTTCGTATCTGCGACAAACGAGATCCGGCGGCAGGTGAAGCAGCCGAGCGGCACGATCTTCGTGCAGTGTGCTGTGATACTGTTCGGAAATTTTGCATGGGTTGACTAAAGGAGGAATTACAATGAAAAAGATCATCAAAGGCAAGCTGTACGACACGGAGACAGCAAAGCGCCTCGGCAAGTATGAGCCGAGCCCGTACCGCACCGACTTCCACTACTACTGTGAAACGCTGTACCAGAAGAAGACCGGCGAATTTTTCCTGCACGGTGAGGGAAACGCCGCATCGAAGTACAGCCGGAGCTGCGGCCAGAACGAGTGGTGCGGCAGCGAGCAGATCAAGCCGCTGACATACGCAGAGGCGCAGGAATGGGCGGAGAAGTATCTCGACGGCGAGGACTACTGCGAGATCTTCGGCGAGCCGGACGAGGACAGCGAAGACGTCGCGCTCAATCTCATGATCAGCGCGGCAGCATCCGCGAAGCTGAAAAAGGCGGCAGCACAGAACGGCATTTCGCTCCGCGCCCAGGTCGAGCGCTGGATCACGGAGGGCAAGTGATAAAGCAAAAACAAAAAACCGGCAGAGGACTGAATCCCCTGCCGGTTTTGTTATTTTTCGGTCAGCGTCCCCGCGTAGGTGACACCGTCGATTGCGAGCTCGACATACTTCGTCTTTTTCTCCGGTTCCGGCGGTTTCGGCGGCTTCGGCGTCCCGTAGCCGTTCAGCCCTTTGGCCTTGATCTGCGTCGGGTAGTCGATGTAGCAATAATCAAGGTCACAATCGCCGGAGATGCCGTCGGCCTTGCCGACAGCGTGCTGCCAGATACCGTAAGCGCCGCCGTATGTGGGCTTGCTCACATCCCACTGCGCGAGCCAGATGCTGTATCGCTTTTTGATATCGTCGTCCGTGTAGTAAGTTAAGCTGGAGAGATTACCGTAAAGACCGACCCAGTATCCGGCGCTCTCAACTTTTTGGAGGAAAGCGCGGATCAGCGCCGAGACCTTGTCCTTTCCGAGCCTAAACTGCGCCTCGTTTTCGAGATCGAGGAAAACGGGATACTCAAACTGCTTGCCGGCGAGCCGCTGAATGAAAGCGTCCGCCTCTTTTTTTGCATCCTCGACCGTCAGCGCGTCGAGATACCAATATGCGCCGCACGGGATGCCCTCCGCCTTTGCGCCTTTATAGTGAGACTCAAACATCGGATCCGTAAAGTCGCGCTGTCCGGCCTTAATGATCACAAAGCCGGCCGTGACCTCTTCCCAGTGCACCTGCGTCTGACAATAGCTTATATCAATACCCTGCGTCATTTTCTTTTCCTCCTCCGGTTGATAGATAAATCCGAGGAAGCCCTCACCGCCCCAGCTGCCGCCGTCACGGCTGCGCTGTGAGATCCAGAACGGATTCGCACAGCCGTAGCCGGATTCCGATGTAGTGATGCTCCCGTCGGCATGGATTTCCTCGACGATCGCCACATGATGCCTCCATACCGCGACCGCTCCAAGCTCCGGCTCGCTGCCGGTCCGGAGCCCCTCCGCCTGTGCCCGTGCGATCCACTGATCCGGATCCGGCGCATACTGCCAGTATACAAAGCAGCCACGGCCGAGGATCTCGTTAAATCGCCCGGCAGCATAGCCGACGCAGTTTGCCAGCACATCACATCCGGCATCGGTCGGCTTTCCGGGAATGATGCCGACCGCGTATTTACCGCGGCAATAATACGGATTCCCCGCCTCCGGCCTGCTCAGCCGGGGGACAAACTCACCCGACATCTTTCATCATCTCCGCCAGCTTTGCCACGATCTTGCTCAGCTCCTCGATGCTCTTCGTGTTTCCGTCAATCGTCTCCCGCAGCTTTTCCTGCTGCGCTCTGTGATACTCGTCCTGCTTTGAGTTTTGCCACAAGAGGAAACAACAGCAAGCTATCGGAAATCCGACCGTAGACACCGCCTGAATAACTTCGTTCATCTTTCTTCCTCCTCCTCGCCCGTTCCCGCATCCGTCAGCTCCGCGTCAATCCGTCCCGCCTGCATCAGCGCCGGAGAAACAGACTGCAAAGACGCAGGCGTGACCGTTGTCCAGTTTGCCGCCTTATACGAGAAACAGAAATTCGCATTGATGCTCGCGCCGGATGGGAGCGCGTCTGCTCCGACCGTAAAGCGGATCTGACCTGAGGTGTTGAGCCAGAACGTGCATACCTTACTGTCAGCATATCCAGTTCCAGCAACTGTTATCCTCGGATATGTACCCGACGGAAGTTGAAAAAGTGTGTATGATGTGTTAGCCGACAGACCGGAAGCAAGCACGATGCGAAAACATACAGTCACGATGTCGCCGGTGGTGATACAGCTGTAGCTATACTCGGATGCTGTGATAGCAGTTGACAGCGTGATATCAAAAGTGCTGACCCCCGCCTTCCCCGCGATCGCGTCATCCTGCCGCTGCTGATCTGTCTCAAAGTCGCTGACGATATCCGCCAGCCTCGCGCTCAGACTTGCCTCACTGCCCCGCGCGGCGACAACCTCGTCGATGTTGTCATCTACCTCCTGCCCGCTGTGCACGAGATAGATTTCCTCGCCCTGTACCTGTGCCATCAGCGCACCACCTTTCTCATGATTTTCAGCCCGTTTTTATCGCGCATCGGATACCGGTCTTTGTCGCGGAGCTGGAATGCTCCCTCGACTTCCTCCGGCTCGATAACGATCGTCTGCGGATACCCCGCCGGCCGTGTAAAGCTGTTTTTCGAGCCGAAGACGACCCGCGTGACCTCTCCCGTGATGCCGTCGGTCTCGGTCTCGGTGATCTTGAGCCAGACCGCGCCGCCGAGCCGCTCGTCGTATATCCTGCCGATGTCCCCGACCTTATACCGGAAAAGGCTGATTTCCTCAAAGTCCGGATTCCGCCGCGCATCCGCCAGCGTGACATCATAGCAGATCACCGGCGCGCAGGTCGAGTTGAACCGCGCAAAGAGGATCGGGAACAGCACGTCAAAGATATCGACCGTTCCGGCCTCGATCGCCGCATAGGTCTCATCGCCGAGCGTCACCGTGTCCGACCGCGCCACGTTGTGCGGAAACTGCATCAGCGGCCACGCGTTGCCGTCGTAGCTGACCGCGACCCATGCGCCCGTCCGAGTGTCTTTGAGCCGCAGCAGCAGACAGAGCTGCGAGGTGTCCACCGTGCGCACGATGCCGGATAGATTGCGGCCGAGCCGGATGTCAAAGGCATCGTCCCGCGCCCCCTCCATGCGCTCATTTATGCTAAAATAGAAGTTGTCGCGGTACAGCTCGCCGCCCTTCTGCGCGATAATGCCGTCCGAGCCGAGCAGCAGTTCCACCGGCGTGCAGCCGTCCGCGTTGATCGTCCGAAGCCACTGCACCGTCCACATCCAGTCAGACGCCCACTCGTATGCGTACCGCGTGCTGCCCGGCGCATCGTGCGCCTCCGCGATCAGCATCACGCCGTCGATCGCTGCCTCGCAGCTGTACCACCCGACCACCGGCGCGCTGTCCGCATAGCACCATAAGTCGTTGAGCTGATAAAACACGGCCTCCGCCGTCGCGACCACATAGCCGGTCACGGCACTCTCAAAGTGCCACTCGCAGCGCTTGATTGTAAAGATCTGCCCGCCGCACTTTATCAGATTGCTTTCAAGGATATACTGCCAGCGCCCCTCCGGATCCATCGGATGCGTCAGCGTGACCGTCCACTCACCGTTGATCAGCTCATGCACCGGCGCAGATGTCGGATGCAGGATCGCAAGCCCGTTCGATGCGAAATCCGCTTTATCCGTGTGCATATCGTAAATGCTGATATAGTCCCGCTGCTCGATAAAGCCGTAGCTGATGCGCTCCACATCTGCAAAAAGCGCAATGTACGGAAAATCATAGTTGACTAACATTTCCTGCCGCCATGCGGAAAGCGGCAGGCTGTTTTTATCGGAGAGCGCCCGCGCCGGAGCATCCGGAAAATTTGTGTTGTTCGGCAGCTCGCCGGGGATGCCATACCACGACATCACATCACCCCCCGATTGCGATCGGGAAGCCGATCGAGCGCAGATACTCCGGATCGCGGAGCTGCGCATCGGTCACGCCCTTGCAGTGCGCCGGATCATACGGCGAGAAATTCGGCAGGCCGTCTGTCGAAAAAAGCATCATATCGCCCTCCCAGTCTCCGCTGGATGCCCGTTCCGCCGCCCTCGGCAGCTCGCCGTGAATGATGCAGCCGGGAAACTGCCAGGAGTAAAGCCCGCCGGCGTTCGGCGCAAAGATCGCGAGCTCCGATTCCTCGCATTTCTCACTCGATGCGTAGTACGGATACCAGTTGCTGTTCGGCAGATGCAGTTCAAAGCGGCAGTAACGGACTTTTCCCATCGACAGCGTATCAAAGCCGCCCGCCGCGTCGATGTTAAAGCTGCACTTGTTTGCGAGCAGCGCATCCGAGCCGTAGATCCAATTCACGATCTCGTGATAGCTCGCATTCAGCACGGCGGAAACTGCGCAGTTTGTCATGTGATAATTTCCGTCAAAAAGCCCGCCGCTGCCGGAAGCCGCGCTGCCGATCAGATCGACGATGCGCAGCGCGTCCATGTACGGCCGCCTGTACTCGTCATCCGTCCGGAAGCGCCCGTACAAGTGCAGATTGCGAATCGTCGTGCCGTTGCCGAGCACGGCCGCGTTCCACGTGAGGTTCCCGCTGTATCCGTCCGGATAGGTGCCGTTTGCATCCCAGTCCGCGCCCTCCGGACAGACCACCGTGTCACCGGCGACCGCGACCGCCGAGACAAACTCCTCCAGACTTGTGACATTGACTGTCGCCATCAGTAGCACCTCCCGTTCCGCTTGATGCTGACGCTCTGACAGATGCCGCCGAGCGTCACCGCGTTCTGACCGACCGCGAGAAACCGGAAGATCCCCGCCGTCTGCATGGTGCGGTTGCTGCCGTCCGTGCCATAGGCCATTTCCAGATCGGCATCGACGATAAACCGCCCGTCTGACAGCTCGTCAGCCTCCGGGATCGTGATCGTGACCGGCCTGCCGTTGACGGTGAGCGTCCCCTGTCCGTAGTTCGCGGACATTGTCAGCGTGTAGACCGGCTTGCAGTACCGCGTACCGTTGTTCATGACCACGCCGCCGCCCGTCATCTCAATCACTGGCTCCGCGTCGATGTATTTGAACGGCGCAAGTGTAAAGGTCAGGTTGTAGGTCAGTTCGTTTCCGCGCAGCCGCGCCGCCGGCGTGATGCCGGAAATGCGCTTGATCCGGAAAAAGTACCGCGGAAGCTGCGAGATTTTAAGCTGCTGCGCACCGTGCAGCAGTGCATAGAGCGCCGAGTTGTCAAAGCGCTCCGGATCTCCGGCGATGCGCAGCGTCACCGGGTAGGCGATATCGTCATAGCTGTCGTCCGGCACGCTCATGTCCTGATCCCCGCCGACCGCGTAAGTCGCATAGCGCTGCGCAGCCATCGGCGGCGGGCTGAGCGGATCAACGATCAGCCCCAGAGACCGCGCCGAAACGCCGTCGATCCTGATATCCTGCATCATTTCCATGCCGTCCCTCCGATCCCGCGCGTCTGCTGGATCTGATAGACCCTGAGCGCCTCGTCAATTTTCTGTACGATGATATCGCCGACGCGGTCAATGCCCTCCGCGCCGGAGACCGAGACATTGATCTCGCCGATCTGCACGCCCGTGCCGATTCTGGCCGCGAGCATATCCATCCATTCCGTGTTCCGTTCGAGCGGCAGCACCATTTCCGCGCCGTTTTCACCGATCAGCGCCCGCGTCGGCCGTGAGACGATGCCGCCGACCGCCATCGGCTTGTCAGGCGTCCAGACAGCGCCCTCGTCGATGTAGCTGCCCTCCATGTTTCCGTGCAGTGCATCATAGATGCGCTCGCCGATGCTGCCCCACCAGTCAGCCCACTCGTCCCACTTCTGCTTGACGCCGCCCATAAACTCGTCGATGACATCCATACCGGCCTGCCAGTACTCGCCGAGGCCGAGACAGTCCACGATCTTTTTGACGATCTCGCCGACCGCCGACGCGATCTTCCAGAGAGCCGCCAGAAGTCCTTCACCGATTTTTACGATGATATCAAACGCCGTGTCCGCGATCTTTTTAAGATTTTCCTTGTCGAAGAAGTAGTCACAGAGCGCCTCGATGATCTTGACCGCAGCGTCAAGCAGCAGGTCAAGCGACTCTAAAAGGATATCGACGAGGTTGCTGATGACCTCCGGCAGCATCTCGATCATCTTGTCGATGCTTTCCGGCGAGAGCAGCCCCTCGATCAGCGCGTTGATGATATCAAAGGCCGCGCGGATCAGCGGCATCAGCGTTTTCGGGTCTGTGAGGATCTCCGCGATCTCAAAAACGACCTGTATGACGACTGGTATCAGCTCCGGCAAAGCCCGTGCGATACCCTCCACGACCGCCGTGATGATCTGCATTGCCGCCCGCAGGATCATCGGTAAATTCTTCAGCAGCTGTTCTCCGAGCGTTTGGACGATCATCAGCGCCGCCTCGATCAGCTTCGGCGCGTTTTTGGTGATCATCTCGACAAAAATCGGAATGAGCCTGTCTGCGATTTCGACAATCTGGTCAACCTGTTCGTCAAGCGTTTCAAGGAAACGATCGAGCCCCATTTCAAGGCCGAGAACAGCGTCATCATTCCCGGAAACGATCTGCGTGATCGAATTCGTCATCTGAATCATTGCGGGAATGAAACTGCTCCCGATGTTCCTGCTGACTCCTCCGATTGCAGTCTTCATGTCCTGCAAGCTATCCTGATATGCAGAAGCCGCCTCGATTGCTTCATCACTCATGACGCCGCCGAGATCGTGAACCTGTTGACGCATGGCCTCTGTCTCTTCTGCTGAAGTGTTGAGCAGTGCGCCGAGATCAAGAGCTGATTTTCCGAGAAGATCAGTTGCAAGCACCGTGCGCTCCGCGCCTGATTCCATTCCTTGCAGTTTTTCGATTGTTTTTCCGAAAAGCTCTTCAGGTGTCATCTTCGCCGCTTCATCCATGCTGATGCCGAGCTTCTCAAACGCTTCTGCACTTTTTTCTGTTGGATCCGCGATCGCTTCAGAAAGCTTTTTCATGCTCACTGACATCTTATCGACATCGGAGCCGGAGTGCTGCATTATAAAATCCCATTCTTGATAGGCTTCCGCGCTCAGGCCGAGCTTTTGGCTTGTATCGTCGATGCTGTCGCCGTATTCTGACACCTGATTTGCAGCTTCCAGAAGCTTTCCTGCTGCCTGAACAGTTGCCTTTGAAACAGTCGCGATTCCTTCCGCAGCCGCCTTCGCACCGTTTGCAAGCCCGTTTTTCAGCGATTCGCCGAGCCCGGAAGCATCCTTTTCAGCGACCTGCATTTCCTTTCCGGCATCTTTGGTGCTCTCGGCAAGCTGCTTTTCCTCCTTGCCGGTGTCGTCCGCGGTGCCTTCGAGGTCTTTCAGCCGCTTTTCAGTCTGCACGAGTTCTTTTTGAAACGCGACATACTCCTCCGATCCGATCTTGCCGGATGCGACCGCCTTTTTGACGTCCTCCTGTGCGCCTTTCAGCGCTGCGAGCTTTTTGCGGGTCGTCTCGATCGACTCCGCAAGCAGCTTCTGCCTTGTATCGAGCAGCTCCGTGTTTGTCGGGTCGAGCTTCAGCAGCCCGTCCACGGTTTTGAGCTGCTTCGAGAGTGAGATGCTCTCCGATGTGATATCCTTCAGCCCGGCAGTCACGCCGGAGGTGTCGGCGCTGATCGCGATCGTCAGGCCGCTGACCTTTTTCTGTGCCATGCTCTCACTCCTTCAAACGGCGTTCGCACTCGTCGAGTGTGCGCCGGTAGCTTTCATACTTTGCCTGCCGGATCTGTCCGGCCTTGTGCATTTCCTCGATATCCGGCTCCATTGCCTTGAGCGTCAGATACTGCTCATAGGGATCCGGCACGTTCTCCCCGTTCCGGATCCGCATCCGCCGGTTGTATGCGGCGATCCAGTCGATCAGATCGCCCGTGTTCCACTCGTCAAGCCCGGAAAGCGGAAAGCCCATTGACATCAGCCGCTCTGCGATCTCGGCTGCGGCCAATGGGCTGCTGTTATCTTCTTCGCTGTCGCTTCCGAGCGTCAGCCGTTTTTTGGGGATACCTTCGATTCGGCGATCAGCAGCGGCATGATCTGGTCAAAAACGAGCCAGATGTTGACGCTGTCAAAGGTGTCGAGCCACTCCAGCTCGTCCCTGATCTCCGGATCCGCCTGCTGCGCCATGATGAAAAGGATGTCGTACATCCATTCCGTCTCAGCGCTCAGGACAGCCGCCGCCTTTTCCTCTTTGGAGGTCTCCGGCGTCAGCTTTGCGCGCAGGGCGAGGATCGCCCGCAGGTCGGACGAGAACTCCCGCCCGAACTGCCTTTTATACCGCAGCTCTGTCCCGAAGGTCTTGCGCACAAGGACCTTGCGGCCTGCGATCTCGATTGACTTATCCATTATGCAGATGTCACGGTGACGGTGCAGGTGTCGGTGTAGGTCGTGCCGCCGACCGTGATGCTTGCCGTGATCACGGAGCTGCCGGCGGCCACGCCGGAGACCACGCCGTCCGCGCTGACGGTCGCCTTTGCGGTCGTGCCGGAAGACCATGTGACGGTCGCGCCCGCCGGATAGATGCTGTCGATCGTCAGCGCGATCGTGCTGCCGGCCGCGACGGATGCCGTGCTCTCGGCGATGCTGATATGCGGCGTTGCCGCGCTCGGCTCCGGAATCGTCGTGATCTTGGTCTTTGCGGGAATTTCCTTTTTGACGCACATACAGTCCAGACGCGGCCTGTGTGCCATACTGTGCTGCGGGAACTGCGGGTTCAGGCCGTTGCCCTCGCTCGTTGCGCCGGACTGCGCCGAACGCTGCAAGATATGCGAGTTGTAGAAAATGGTCGTCTTGCCGACGCCGTCCGTGGTGTCCTCGATGATGACGAGGGCGAAGGGCGGATACTCTTTTCCGTCGGCGTACTCCTCGACGCTGCCGTCCGCGTTGACCGTGTTGCCGTACCAGTCCTCTTCGACGTCATCGGTCACGCCGACCGTCGTGACGGTATCGTTGTAGCCCTGATTGTCTTCTGCGGCATAGACCTCGCGGCCGTCCGCCCAGATGCCGGTTGCCGTGCCGGCAGGCTGCGCGTCGTAGCTGCGGCCGCCCGCACGGTGATGCGGCAGCCAGATGACGGAGCCGTATGTCGGCTTTCCGTCGTCATCGACCGCCGTGATCGGCGCATAGCCGAGATCTGTGATCGTGCGTACGATGCGCGCTTTGTCAGTTGTAGACATATCTGTTTTCCTCCTCACTCAAGTTGGAAATAATAAATCGTGGTATGGATGCCCTGCTTCTCGTCAAAGTCAAGCTCCGGATCAGCGTAGGCCAGACCGTTTTCGGTCAGCAGATTCTCGATCAGCGCCTCCGATGCGGTATCCCGCGCCTGCGAGACAAACAGCAGCGCGATCCATTCCTCCGCGTAGATGCAGCGCCCGTCTGCGTAGATGCAGTTTTTCTCGGTCGCTGCGTAAGCGATGTACGGCGTCGCCTGTGCGCCCTTGTAGTAGCCGAGCACCGCAGGGATGCCGATCGTCCCGATCAGCGCGCCGAACTCTTCAAGCGTCATCCTTTCACCGCCTTTTCGATCGCGGCCTCTGCCGCTGACTGCGCCCATGCCTCGACGGGTGCGATGTGCGGCTGTGCTTTCACCCAGCCTTTCTTACTGCGCGTCCGGTGCCCTTTTTCGAGCAGATGCGTCAGGCTTGCTGTCTTGCTGCCCTGATGCACTTCGACGGTGAACTCCCCGAACTGCGCCGTCTTTGTGACTTTCCAGCCGCGGGCATACTTGCCGGAGCGCTTCGGGGATGCTGCGGCGAGCTTCTTGCGTGCTTCTTCGGCGGTCTCGGTCAGCGCCTGCTCGACGGCTTTCGCGACCTCCCCGCTGTACTGCTGCATCGCCTTTGTGATCTCGATTGATATTTCAGGCACGGATCTCACCGATCCTTTCACCGAGATACAGCTCGATATAGTCGCCGCTGCCGTGGGTGCGGTACACCTCATAGCGTTTTCCGCCGACCTCCGCGACGGATTCGCCGCGGAAGTCCGCGAAGAAAACGGAGAGGTGATACGCAGGCGAGAGGGATTTCTGCTGCGCCGTGTCCCATTCCGCGGCATGGATATCAAGCACCTTTGCGTATACGGTGCGCCGCGTCTCGGTCATGATCTGCTGCCGGATGCTGTCGAGCCCCGGCGTCTGTGCGATCAGGCCAAGCGTCAAAATGCGCTTCATGTTCCCGCCTCCTCGTAGTCGCCGTAGGCGGAGGACATCGCGAGCTTGGCCTTGTAATCGTCATAGCATTTTTTGAGCCGGTCGGCCTCATCCGGATCATCCGACCACATCGCGCCGCAGTAGCACTTGATCGCGCCTTTGACGAGCGCGTCAGGCGCTGCGACTGCGGCCGCGCTGATGTTGGCCGTTTTCGAGAGGTCGAGCTTTGCCTCCTCGATCAGATCACTGATCTGGCCGGTGATGCCCGCATCGTCTGTGCAGACGCGGAGCGCGACCTTGACATCATCGAGCAGTGCCATGCGCCCGACCTCCTTTCATTCGGTTTATGCGGATGTGACAGTGACGGTGCAGGTGTCGGTGACTGTGGTCTCGCCGACGGTGATGCTCGCCGTGATGACGGTCGTACCGGCCGCGACACCGGTGACAACGCCGTTTGCGTCAACCGTGCCCTTTCCGACCGTGCCGGATGTCCATGTGATCGTCGCGCCGGCAGGATTCAGAGCGACCACCGGGATCTGCACCGTTCCACCGGCCGCGACGGTCGCGGTGGAAGGAATCGCGATCACCGGATCAGCGGCAAAGGTCGCCTTGACAAAGGCCAGCGGATTTTCAAGGCCTGCGTCAAACAGGCTGTAGCCGCCGATCGTCGTGACAAAGGTCGTTGCGGAAGTGTCCCGCGCGATGAACAGCGCCTCGAAGTCGTTCGCGAGGATGCTGCGCGGGACGCCGACATAAACGGTGTTGTCCGGGATGTTCTCGTCCGTCTTGACGATGCCGCCGTAGATACGGCCGGCGACGAGCGGATCATCCTCGGTCGTGGAGTTGATGAACAGCGGGCGCCCGTTGCCGTCCTTGATGCCGGCAAGTCCGTTGTAAATGGTTGCGGTGTTTGCATACCACACCTTTGTGCCGGTCTCCTTGATCTTCGCGAGGATTTCGCGAACGGCAGCGTCGGTGTAGGTTCGGGCGATCTTGTTCCCGGATGCAATGCCGTATGTGGTGTTATCGAGCTGCGAGATCACGCGGCCCTCCTTTGCGACTGCGATGCGGGCGCTGATGTGCTGCACGAGCCAGTCTTCAAAGGCATCGACGGACTGCCACTGCATCTGACGGGTGATGTTGATGTGCTTCTTGATCTCCACGCCGGTGAGCGTGAGAAGGTTGAAGGTGTCCTGCTCGTCGTCGTTCGCGGCGCCCTCATCGGTCACGGCAGCGTCGCCCTGGGCGATCGCCGTGTGGCGCGGCACTGCGAAGCCCTGCGTCATGCCGGACTTGGTGGCATCGTCGTACATCGGCGACATAGACTGCACGAGCTCGACGATGCGGTTCAGGGTGACGGTCGGAACGACGGACGCGGTGTTCGCGGTCGTAAAGGTAAACGCCGCGCGCTCCTCTGCGGTCAGATCACCGAGCAGGCGCTGTTCGGAGCCGTCCTGCTGACGGAAAACAGCCATATTTTTCAGCCATGCGCTGCGGTACTCGGGGCTGTCCGCGCCCTTGCCGGACTTCTTCTCAATGACGGGTGCGGCAGCGGTTCCGACTGCGCCGGATGCGACGCGGGTGCGGACAGCTGCACGGGTCTCCTCGGCTGCGCGGAGTGCGTCGCGCTCTGCGACCAGTCCGTCAACCTCGTGGCTCAGGGTCTCGATCTCTTCGGTCGATGCTGTCTCGATCAGCTTCGCAATCTCTGCGAGCCGTGCCTCGATCTGTTCGATAGTCATTTTGCATAACCTCCTGCAAGTTTAATCTTGATTGCCAGCTTCCGCCGGCTTGCTTCCAGCGCACTCAGTCTCTCCGCTTCCAGCTCTGCGATCACTCCGTCGCACCAGCTCCGCGCGCTGATTGATGTGGATTCGTTCGCCGGCATCGACACCGCGGAAACGTCGTAAAGCTTCCGGATGCCGGTGATCCGGCGGGTGACGACGGTGCGCCCGTCGATCAGCTCGATGTCCCGATGCTGATCAGAGACCACGAAACAAAAGGACATTTTGTCAGTGTAGCCGCCCTTGATCTCCTCATAGAGCTGCCGCCCGATCTCCGTGCCGCCGAGCACGGCGGCCACTTTCAGGCCGATCGTGTCAACGCCCAGTGTCAGCGTCTTGTTTCTGTTCCGGGCAAACACGCGCCCGGCGTGATCGTACTGCATGATCACGTCAGACATATCGCAGTTGTCGAACGCACTGCGCTCGACGACCTCGCGGAACTCATAAGCGGCATCGGACATCAGCACATAGGGCTTGTCAAATGTCGTCGCGTAGCCCTCGACGGTGTAGGTGTCGGCATCGTCCAGCGCGCGGAACTCCGCACAGCGCCGGAACTCGCGCTCATACTTGCTCATCGTCTGCCTCCTTGTCTGCCGGCCTTGTGTCGCCGGCGTTGTAGTATTCGCCGCGGACGGGAGCGGTCTGCCCGATGCCGTCCGGCAGCGGCGGGAGATTAAACAGCTCGCGGATCTCATCCCGCATGATCATGCCGCGGTCGCCGAGCTCGCGCGCCATGTCAATGCGCTGCGAGAGCGATGCGTACTGCAAGCGGTTCGCGGTCACGTCGATGCGGTTCCCGTTGGTCTGCTCCCGCGCAGAAAAAGTCATATCTGTCAGCGCCTCGGACAGCTGAATCTCAAAGGGCTCGACGCAGCAGTTGAAAAAGCCGTCGAGCTCGTCAGCGGTTGCCGACGATTGCAGCAGCTTTTCGTTCACGCCGAAATAGCTGTATACATTGCCGTTGATCAGATCGAGCTCGCCCTGATCGACGCTGTAAGCCGAGGACTTGATCTGCTGCACATCGGCGTATGTGGACGGGAAGAGGATCACACCGCCCGTGCCGCTCATGCTCGTTTTCGCAAAGCGGTCCTGCTCCTTTTTGAGGTCCTCCGCCTTTGTGAAGTTGTTGACCCGCGCCATAAAGCGGAAGGTCGCGGACTGCTTCACGGCTTCGCTGATGTTCTGCTCGTTGATCGCGATCAGATCCATCGTGGAATTTAGCGCTTTGTTATCCTCGCCGAAAAAGTCGCTCAGATACTGGTATTTATTGAGGATGCCGCAGCGCCGCAGCTCCATCGCGGCGATCTGACCGCTGCGGAACTGATAGCGCAGATACGGTTCGCCGTCCACGCTGACGATCTCGGTGACGGACGGCAGCACCGGATAAAAGCCGGAGACGCGCCCGAAGTCGTCGAGCACCGGCACGATAATGCAATTATTTTGCACATCGAGGATCGTGCTGACGCGGTAGAGAAAATGGTACCATGTCTGCCACTCGCTCGGCTTGTGCCGGATCAGCGCCCGAAGGCGCTCATTTGCCGAGCCGCGCTGCTCGACCTTGAGCTTTGCGTTCTGCCGGGCGCGGAAGTCGATCGCGGCTCTGACGAGCAAAATCTCGTAAACCTGACCGGCGGCAGAGTAGAACTGCGGCTGATAGGCCGTGAAGGTCTGCCAGAAGGAATCCGCCTGCACGGGTGTCCCGCGGTCACGCGGCCGGAATATCTTATCAAACAGCCCCATCGGCATTCCCTCCCAGAATCGCAATCCATCTTTGCTCACGCTCCGACAGCTGCCAGCGTTCCGCCTTTTCGCGTTCCGCCTTTTCGCGTTCCGCCTTTTCGCGTTCCGCCTTTTCGCGTTCCGCCGTGACAGCGTCAGACAGCAGCCACCCGCACCCGAAAATCGACTTGCCGCTCATCTTCATGCTGTCGAGATTCGAGATGCGCATACTTTCCTTGCGCGGTATCGTCAGCGCGATGCCGACCCGCGCAAGCGGGTACATCTGCGCGGAGGTCAGCACATTCGGCGGGTATACATATTTCGGAAGCGTGACGGCTGCCTGTTTTCGGTTTTTGTCGTTCGCGGCCTTGACCGCCGCGTACAGCTCCGGCACGGTGCGCGCCCTGATTTCGTGCGGGTCCATGTTTGTCACAAACGAGGTCGGCACTTCTGCGCCGTTTTCGTATGTGATAGCAACGCCGGTCGGAATCGCGGTGCAGTAGTCCGAGTAACGCACGAGACCGGAAAGCGTCGGTGCAAAGAGAAAAAACGGAATCTCCTTGCAGTAGTAAAACTTTATGATCTCGCCGAGCATCGAAAACGGCGGATTGTCCACGACCGCGCAGCCCTCCGGATAGTCAAAGTCCACATAGCTGCCGCCGGGATAAAACGGGCGCACAAAGCGGCTGCGGTCGATGCCGTATTCCGCCGCGCACCAATCCGCGACAGCATCATAGACGATCTCCGGCGTGTAGCAGTCGTCGGTCGTCTTTTTCGGCTTGAATTTTTCAATGAAGCCGTCGTAGTCGTGGAAAGTCTGCCGTTTCTGACTTGTCGCGCCCATTTTCTCACCCCGCATTCTTCAGCTGTTCTCCGATGGTATCGTAGTATTTCTCACGGACGATCAGCGCACAGAGGATCGCCGCCGTCCCGTCGATGTGGCATCTTTTGTCCATTTTGACGATCTTGCTCCGGCGGCTCTCTCCCTCGGATTTGAGCGCCGTGTCGAGCAGATGCATTTTTAGCAGATCGTTGTCGCCGATGTCGATCACGCCGTCACCGAGCAGGCCCTCTAATTGCTGGATCGCCGGGTGCATATTGTACCCCTGAAAAACGTCGTCACAATGGAAGCCGTATGCCTCCATATCTTTTATCAGATACTGCGAGCTGTACCGGTCGTAGCCGGTCCAGAGCGGGAGTATCTCGTACTTATCCACAAGCTCCGCAGCCCACGTGAACACATCGTGGTAGTCCACAAAATGTTCGCCGGAGGTGCGCAGGATCCCGCGGCTGATATACTGCCGGTACGGGACGCCGTCCCGCTGCTCCGCCTCGTCCACCTTTGCCGCGGGCATCCAGAACTGCACGATCGTGTAGAGCTTCCCGCCCTTCTCGATCAGCAGCGCCGCTGCCGTCAGGTCAGTCGTCTGTGAGAGGTCGATGCCGAGCACCGCATACGAGGACCGGAACTGTTCGAGCGAGAGCGGCGCAGAGATCGCGCCCGTCACATACTCGGTCTTGAGCCACGCCTGCACCGCGTTCTGCTTGACATTGCAGTATTTCGTCATGAACTCGGCCTTTTTGCTCGGCGACTCGTAGGCCGTCCGGATCTCGGAAAGCACAAAGTCCACGGAAACGGAAACGCCGAGACCGGGCAAAGACTTCCGCAGCTCGTTGATATCGTCCCACTTGTCGAGGTCGTCGATCATGTAGATAAACGGCAGCAGGTGCGTCTCGCGGCTGTTGCCGAGCAGGAACTTCGTGCCGCGCTTGAAAAGCTCGTCGTAGATGCCGTCATTCACATATCCGGCGGAGCTGATGCTCAGCGTGATCGGCTGCTCGCGTGCACCGGTGCCGGAGACCATAACCTCATATTGTTTCAGGCCGCGCGCCGCAGGCCAGCTCGACATTTCGTCGCCGACTGTGAGCTGCGGGTTGTAGCCGTCCGCCTTTTTTTCATTAAAGGCGATCTTCTTGATGCTGGTATTCGTCTGCTGGATGTAAAGGTCGTTTTTGCGCTTCTTGGTCATCCGCGCAAAGGCCGGCGTGTGATCTTTCGTAAAATCAAACGCCGAGTACACCAGATCGGACTGGTCGAGCTTCGGCGCGACGCAGTAAATCTCGCTGCCGAACTCGCCGTCCACATAGGCCTCGTATGTCATGACGCCGGAGGCGAGCAGCGTCTTGCCGCATTTCCGGCCGACCACGACAAAGACCTCGCGAAAAACGCGGATGCCGTTTTCATCGACAATGCCGAAGATCACCGAGAGCATCGCTTTTTGCCAGAGCGACAGCACGATGACTGCCGGCGCGAGCTTGCCCTTGTTGTGCCGGACGAACTTCTCAAAAAAGCGGATCACGTTGTTCGCCTTGCGCTGGTCGAAGATGTACTCGCCGGATTCGATGCCCTGCACGATGCGCTCATACAGCATCCGGATCCACTTCCCGACGATCTCCGAGCCGTCGCAGATCCGCTGATAGTAAGCAAGTATATAATTATCCATAGGATTTGTTAAGCTAATACAATGCGCATTATGCGCATTTTAGTTTCAGCAAGTTGCCGGCAAGTTGAAAAGGCGCGATCCTGCGCGGTTTCCGTAAATCTAAAATCGCCCTGGAAGATCCTCAGCAAGTTATACGGCAGGTTCTGCGAGCCAGCCGGCAATGCAGCCGGGGCAGTCGCCGTTATACTTGCAGCACCGGAGGCCGGGGAGATTTTCGCCGAGCGCATCCATGATGCAGGGGTGCGCCTCGCCGTGCTCTTTTGCATAGTCAAGCTCAGACTGCATGGAGAGCAGCAGATCATATAGCGCGAGGTTCAGCAGCTTTTCGCGGTTCGTTTCCACGGTGCTGCGGGATATGCCGCCGCGAAGTGTGCTCTGTATCGGTCCTCTTTCCATAAGTCCTCCGGCGGTTCCTCTCCGAGAAATGCTGTTTTCCAGTAGCGATGCCGCGCCGCTTCGTCTGCGACGGTGCGCCCGGCAGCGGGGAAGTGCGAGACAGCGCACGGAAATTCCTCGCCGATGTCGCAGTATGTGCAGACGGCGACGCCGTCTCTGATCTCGACGATGCCCTCATAGTCGAGGGATCCGCCGACATATCTGTCCGGATACTCGCAGACACAGAGCAGGTCGCCGACATAGATCGGCGCGCCGTTTTTGTCGCGGAGCCTCGTCCGGATCCCGCCCGCGCGGTTCACTGTTTGAGCTCGACGCAGAACACGGAGTCAAAGTTATAGATGCCGACCCACGCGCCGCGGAGCTTGACGATGACGGCCTTGCAGTCGTAAGCGTAATCATCCCACTGCTCCGGCTGATAGGTGATCGTCTCGCCGGAAGTAAAGGTAATTTCCAGCCTGATCTGATCGCTCATGTCCGTTCATCCTCTCCCATTATTTCGACAAACCGCTCGCGGCTGATCGTGCCGCCGTCCATCATCGCGCCGCAGCGCCCGGTATCGTCGGAAGCATTGCGGCACAGTGCGATAAAGTCCGCTTTGATCCGGTCGCGGAACTGCTCGCACACGGCGGGGATCTCGTGGCTGTACACCGGCCGGCCGACGATCTCCGACAGATAGCGATAGAGATATTCCAGGTCATCGCCGCGGAGCATTGAAAACTCTGTGTACGCCGTGACGATCGCGCACTCCTGCTTTGTCATCGTTTTGCTCCCTCCGTCCGATGCTCCCGCTCACCGTCTGCCCCGGCATCACCGGAACTCTGCGAGCGGGTCGTCTCCCTCAGCCGGTGGGCAGAGATCCGTCAGCTGCTTGATGATCGCCTGATAGCTTTTGTTTGTCGCGGTGTATGTCCGGGACGCCGGACGCTCCCGCTCGTATGGCTCCGCCTTGTCAGACTGCGAGAACAGCTCGGTCTCGCCGTGCTCCTGAATATCCTGCCAGAGATAGTCGAGCCGGACGCGTAGCCTTGCCGCCTCGACGATCAGCCCGTCCACGACTTTCAGCTGATTCGGCTCCATGTTCTTGTATACCCGTTTCAGCCTCCTGATCTCTGATACCTCGGTTATCCTCGCCAAAGTCTCCGCCTCCTCCCGCTATCTCCGGCAAACTCCGCCCGGGGAGGGGGGTCTGCACCCCTCAGAGAGGAAAAGTGCAG
>JAEIGA010002050.1_pt1 | contig 32101 bp, 26 predicted proteins | sample 9270691 | NCBI WGS metagenome assembly JAEIGA01 (sample SAMN17057246, study PRJNA624740) | gut metagenome | biome: biome; isolation source: fecal sample | host: Bos grunniens | place: China: Xizang | collected 2019 | reverse complement strand
CATCATGAGTTATTTGAGTGTATAACATAATTGCTCCCTTTCCGTACTAAAGGGGGCACTTTTTTATATATTTACAAAATTAAAAAGTGCTCCACCTTTATTTTATCAAAGGCGTTGCACTTAATAATTCAATTTGGGAACAAATTATTTATTTTGTTTTTATAAAAAGGTCAATTTACTAATATAATGATATTATTAATATATGAAAAAATTGAAAATTATAATTGATTCAATGTCTACAGTTGCTGATGATTTTATTAAGGAATTTGATTTATTTGTTGTTCCTTATACTATTTCAGATTTAGATGGTAATCTAATTAAAGATGATTTTAGTGAAAGTCAAAAAGATAAGATTTGTAGTTTAATTGAATCAGGTAATGAACAAAAAACAAGTTTTGTCCCAGAAGCATTACTTGAAGAATATTTAAAACCCTTCCTGAAAACATATGAGCGAGTTATTTATATTTCAGCTGCACCAGGATTTACTAGTCAGTTTGAAACATCAAAATGTTTGATGGAAAAATATCAAAATTTATGAATTTTTAATTCTAATGCTATTGCTTCAACTATTGAATCTCAAGTTCGAGAAGTTTCTCAATTGTTATCAAAAAATAGTAATGTTACCTATGATGAATTACAAAAACTAATTTTTGATATTTCAGAAAGATCTATTATTTTATTTTCTCCAAAAGATGTTTCAGGACTACTAAAAGGTGGACGAGCACCAAAGATATTAGTAAAAATTTTAAAGTTAACTAAAACATATCCTGTTGTCTTGTGTGAGGAAAAAAATAAATCAACTAGTGTTTTAACTAGAAAATGAGATGAGATTTGAAACAAAATAACTGAAACAGCAAAAAAATCTTTTAATGGTAAATTAGACGGAGAAACCATAAAATTCTTATATTTATATAATTCATTATTAACCCAAGAGGAGTTAAAGTCTATTCAAAAAAAGATTGCAAAAATTTTTAATATTGCAAGTGAACAAATTAAAATAAGGTTAACACCAATGCCAATTTTAGTACATGTACTACGACATTCTGTTGGAATTGGATTGACAACTATTAATGTTTATAAACATAAAAAATAAAAACCCCTAGTTTTTCTAGGGGCTTTTTTTAGATAGCTGGAAAAATGAAGTGATATCAAATTTCCGTATTTCTAATTCTTGTTTTTTCTTTTTTAACAAAGAAGTTATTGAGTTTTAAAAAATCTTGAAATGTTTCAAGAACATCTAATGTAGAGCAGTAAATTTCATTTGGTACTTCAAATGAAGTTAAATGTTTAAGATTATTCAAAAGTAAAACAAAAAAATTGTAATATTTTTCTAACATACCTGGCGGAGATGGAAAAGTAATTTGATTGCTCTTTATAAAATCTATATAACTTATACCAAATAAGTGTAATGAAACTGGATCTAAATATTTAGTTCATTTAATAGCACCATCATCTAATGATAAATCTAAGGAAAAGACTTCATTAAATTGTTCTATTTTACTGATTAAATCTTTACTTTTAATAAAAAATCTCATACATTTTTTAAAATAACATGGTGCTCCGTACAGGATTCGAACCTGTGACCCATTGATTAAGAGTCAATTGCTCTACCAACTGAGCTAACGGAGCAAATTCATAAATTATTTTAAATCAAAAAATTAATATTAATACACATTAATAAAATTTTTTTAAAATTCTTTTTTAATTTCCTCAAATAATTCTATAATGTCATTTTCTTTAATATCATTAAAATTTTTAACAACTAGTCCACATTCCTTGCCTTCAGTACATTCTTTAATTTCATCCTTTTGGTGCTTTAATGAATTAATTTCTGATTTATAAATCACAACACCATCTCTTATAACTCGACATTTTGATTTTCTAGTTACTTTCCCAAAAGTAACTTTTCCACCAGCAATTGTACCTACTTCACTATGTTTTCATGTTTTTTGTACTAAAAATTCACCAATGTCTTTTTCTTCATAAATCGGATCTAATGCTCCTTTAAGTAACCGAGTTAATTCTTCTTTTAATTTATAAATAATATCAAAGAAGGTGATTAACACACCAACACTATTGGCTAATTCTGTAATTGTTCTTGAAGCTTTAATATTAAAACCTATAATAATTGAATTAGTTGTTTGAGCAAGTCTTATATCTGATTCAGTAATTTCACCAATATTAGCTTTAATAATAGTTAAATTAGCACCATCAACATTTAATTTTTCAATCATTCCTTTGATAGCCTCACTAGAGCCATGTACATCAGCTCGAATAATTACATTAACATTTTTTAATTCACCACTAGCAATTCTTTCTCTAATATTTGAATTAGCTTGCTTGAATTGTTCTTCCTTAATTCTTTTCTGATGTACTTTAGTAGCAATTTCCTTAGCTGCCTTTTCATCTTTTAAAGCTAAAAATTTATCACTAGAATGAGGGATGCTTTCCAAACCAACCACCATAACTGGTGTTGATGGCTTTGCTTCTTTTACCTCTTGTTTTTTTTCATTTAATAATAATCGAATTCTTCCATATGTTGAACCAACAACAATATAATCTGTTTTTTGAAGGGTACCGTTTTGAACTAATACAGTGGCAACTGGTCCAAAACCTTTATCAAGATTAGCTTCAATAACAGTTCCGTAAGCTAATCGATTTGGATTAGCTTTTAACTCCATTAATTCTGCTGTTAAATTAATAGCTTCTAAAAGTTCTTTAATACCTTGTCCAGTTAAAGCTGAACCTTTAATGATAGCTGTCTCTCCTCCTCATTCTTCTGGTACTAAATCATGATTGCTAAGTTGTGTTAAAATTTTGTCAATATTTGCTTCATGCTTGTCCATTTTATTAACAAAAATAATAATTGGTACTTTTGCTTGTTTAGCATGAACAATTGCTTCTTCAGTTTGAGGTTTAATCCCATCATCAGCCGCTACTACTAAGACAACAATATCGGTGATATTAGCCCCACGGGCTCGCATTTCACTAAATGCTTCATGCCCAGGTGTATCAATAAATGTTAAAGTATAATCTTTATTAACTACTTGATAAGCACCAATATGTTGGGTTATTCCACCAGCTTCACCTTGTGCTACTGAAGATAATCTAATTTTATCTAATAATGTTGTTTTACCATGATCAACATGTCCCATAATGGTAACAACAGGTGGTCTTTTTTGTAAATTTTTTTCTTCGTCATCAAAAGAAATATTTTCTAAAATGTTTTCTGCACTAATATTTTTTTCAATTTTAAAATCTAAATTATTTTCAATACAAATTTCACCAATTTGTTCAATGCTTAAAACATCATTAATTGTTAACATTTTGCCTTTTAAGAAAAAGTATTTAATAAGCTCAGATGAATTTTTATTAATTTTCTTTGCTAATTCACCAAGAGTTAAAGGATCAGTAAAAACAAAAACTCCATTATGTACACCAACATTAACTGATTTAAGTTGTTCTTTAATATGTACTGTTTTCCTATTGTCCTTAGTCTTATTATTAGTTTGTTTTTTTGGTTTCATACAAACACCTCTTCTTTAAATTTTTGCTAGTTTATCATAAACATCCTTTGAAACATTTATTTTTAATTTTTTTTCTAATATTTTATCATTAATTGCTTTATTAATTATTTCTTTATTTTTTGATACATAAAAACCTCTTCCAGGAAGCTGATTATTTAAATCAATTTCTAATTGATTATTAGTAATAACAAAGCGAATTAAATTATCTTTATGTTCTTTTTTTCTAGAAATTATACAAGTACGAAAATTAATGTTTTTCTTCATCTTTAGAATTGATTGCATTTGCTATTTCATCTGCAAAAGCATCTGATAAATCAGAATCTTCATAGTCTTCTAATTTTACAGTGGTTTCTTCATTTTTATTAGATTCAGTATTATTTTTCTTGTTCATTTCTTTATTTACTAAATCAATATCAATGTTATAAAGTTCTTTAATTTGATCTTCAGATAAGTTTTCAATATCATCTAATAAATCATCATTTGATTTAAGAACTTTAGATGATTGATTTTTGTTACTTTTAAAATTATGGTTAGTAGCAACATTGGATTTGTTGCTTCATTTATTAGTAGCAAAGTTACCAGCATAAGTGTTTGATGTGTGTGTTGATTTGGATGTTCTTTGTGTGTTCAATACTTTTGTGTAATCTAAATGGATTTGGTTTGCTTGTGTCACACTACTAATATCAATACTACAATTTAACATCATAGCAATTAATTTAATGTTAAATCCTTTTTTACCAATAATAATTGGTGAAATATCATCTTCTACTATTAATGTAATATGCGGTTTGTTCTCTAAGTTCTCACTATTTTCATCTTCATGGTTAGCTTCATTGACATTTTGCTTTGGTTGAATAATCTTATAACCTACTAAATTATTTTGACCACATACATTTAATAAAAATTCCTCAAAGTTATCACTATATTTAATTACTTCAATTTTTTCATTGTTAATTAATGAGCTTAAATTTTTAATTCTTGTACCTTTTGGACCAACAACGATAGCAGCTGGATCATAGGTTGCATTAGTTGTATTTGAAACAGCAATTTTGGTTTTAAATCCAGCTATTCTTTTAATAAGATTAATTTTGACTTCACCACTATGAATTTCAGGAATTTCAATATCTAATAATTTTTTAACAAAATCGACATCAGCTCGTGAAAGAATAATTGGTCATCCTTTTGAATGTTCTTTTACATCCTTAATTAAAAATTGGTATTTTTGTCCTGGTTTTAATTCTTCACCTGGAATTGATTCTTTTCTAGAAAGGAAACCAAAGTTATTATTTTCTAGGTTAATAATATAAGCGCCATTGCGTTCGTTTTTTTCAACTTCAGCATAAATAATTTCCCCAATTCTTGGAGCTCAAATATCATAAATTTTAACATTATTGATTTCATTTAATTTTTGCTTAAAAATTTGTAAAATTTGTGTAATTTGTTGTTTAGGTAAATTCTTTTCATCAAGAATATCAAAATCAATTCAACAAACATCGCCAATTTTAAAGTCTCCATATTTTTTTGATTCATTTAATGGAATTTCATTAAAATCATCATATTCTCCATCTGGTAAATTATCAACTACTATATATTTAGCACGACATAAAACATTACCTGTATCTAAATCAACCTGTGTTTCAAATACCCGATCAGGTAAAAATTTTGTCAAAACACGATCAACTGTTTCTGCAAAAATTTCTGCTACTTTTTTTTGTGATACCTCATAGCTACTAGCAACTTGTGTAATGTACTCTAATAAGGTTTTCTTATTTGCATTTTTCATAAACCCATCCTTTATAAAAATAAAATTATTTCAGACCTTCATTTGAAGATTCTGAAATAATCTTTCCTCTTAATAATACAATAAAATTAAGAAAATTTATTAAATTTTTAATAGTTCAATATTTTTAAAATCATGTTCAAAAATATCTTTTAACTCATCAACTTCTGTATCAGATAATTCTTTAAAAACAAATAATAAACTAAAATCATCAAAAATTGAAACTAATAAATTTATTAATTGAATATTTAATCATCTAGGTCCACTACCACCTTGTTGTTCAAATAAGTTGATAAAACAAAGTTTATATTCTTTATTAGATTTAATAGCTTTATCTATGGTTTTTCCTTTGGCTTTAATCATTCATCTTAATTTTAAAATAAAACTAATTTTCTTTTCTACATACGCTACTAAAGATAATGGTTTATTTTTCTTTCTAATTCTAAAGAAACAAATCATTCAGAAAATACCAATAATTAATGTAATAAGTCCAATTACCAACATAGCAATTGAAGCAGCAGCATTAGCTGTAAATGCATTTTTAAGTGAATCAATAAATGAACCAGCTGCTCCTGCTTTTTTACTAAAGAAATCTAATAATGATTGAATCAATGGTGCTCCCACACTAACTAAAATCAAAATAATACCAACAATGAAAAACAAAACACACATTAAATCAAATAATGTTACTCAAATACTTCTTCCATTTGAGATAGAAGTGTCATGTTTATAATTTGAAGATTTGAATAAAAACTTAATAATACAAGCTAAAATCTTAGATTTTCTAGTTAAGTTAGAATCAATGTACTCATTTAATAATGTGTAATATCTATCTCCTGAATAGAAATTACCAATGCAATTTTCTTTATTAATGTCTTTGGCTTTAATATTTGTAACAATTTTTTTACTTTTAACTATATAACTCATACAAGCATTAATTATACACAAAAAAATTTTTTTAAAATAAAAATTAGATACTACTTTTTTTACTATTTTTTAATTTATAATTTTTGATTAATTCTTGTTTGATCTTTTTATCTAAATATCGTCGTTTAGATTTTTGTTTTATTTTTTCAATCGCTTCTTTTTGTTTCTTTTTGTAACAAGGTTTTATCTTTTGTGGTTTATTTATTATTAATTTCTTAATTTCATGTTCACTTTCCAAATCAAGATTATCTTTCTTTTTAAAATAAAAATATTTCTTTTTTTCTAACAAATTATTCTTAATAAAATAATGGGTGAATACAATTCCCTTTGATTCAAAAAAAAGCAACTTATTATCATCTTTATTATCACTTGATAGTATTCATGATTCACCATTATATTTACCACGACCAGTTCTACCTGCACGGTGAATGTATCACTCATTATCATTAGGCATATTTCAAGAAATAACATGGCTAACACCATCAATATCTAAACCTCGACTAGCTAAATCACTAGCTACTAAAAATTGATATTTCAAATTCTTTGCATTTTTATATGCATTCTTTCTTTCTCTTGAAGATAAATCAGCATGCAAGCAAGAAACATTAAAATTATTTTTTTTTAAAAAATTAAAAATCGACTGTACTTCATTTTTTTTATTGGCAAAAATCAGACAAAAATATGGATTAATTTTTTTTAACAAAATAGCCAAGGAATGTTGTTTATCTTTATTATGAATGACATTATGGATAATTTTATTATTTTGATATATTGATGATCCTATTTTAATAATATTAGTATTTTTATAATATTTTGAAAGTTGATTAGCTAACATTTCATGCAATGTAGCACTTCATGCTGTTTTTTGAATTCCCTCAATATTATTTAAATGATTAAATATTAAATCAATATCTTTAAAAAAACCTAGATCCATTAACATATCAGCTTCATCTAAAACTATATGTTTAATATTATTAGTATTAATTGCTTTTTTAATGATTGCATCCTTTAATCTACTAATGGTGGTAATTAATATTTGTGGTTTTGTCCTATTAATATTATCAATTTGTTTTTGGTAATCATTCCCACCAATTAATAATTGAACCTTTAGTTTACTTTGTTGCTTTTTAAAAGGATGAAAACAACTATTAACTTGTCTAGCTAATTCTCTAGTTGGAACTATAATTAATGACTGTAAATTTTCATTTAATTCAATTTTATTTAATATTGGGATTAAAAATGATAATGTCTTTCCTGAACCTGTATATGAAACTCCAATAATATTTTTATTTTTTAACTGTGGAATAATAGTCTTTTCTTGAATATTGGTAAGTTTTTTAAAACCAATTTCATTAATTGCTTTAATTATTCATGATTGTAAGTTTAGTTCCTGAAATAACATAAAAAAAACACTCTTAATAAGGTCCTTATTAAATGTGTTTTTATTATAAATTAATTTTTAATATTATTTAATGATTTAAGTTAAAACCAAGATTTAGAATAATAATACAAAAAGGAAAGATATTCTAAGTTAAAATAACTAAATTTATATATTAATAGTTATTGTTAATGTAGTTGGTAACTGCTTCTTTTAAAACTCCGATAGGAACATCACCATTTCTTAAAATGACATCAAATAAATTAGCTGTATTAGCATTGGTATTAAATGTATTCTTATAATCTAAGAACACTTTATTTGGATTCTTTTCTTTGTATTTTCCTAATGCAGTCATAAATAAGTTTTCTAAAACTTTTAATCCATTATAGTAACTTACAGCTTGTCCAGAATATTCAAGATAACGTTTTGATTCACGATTAATATCATCAATTCCTAAACCTGAATTGCTATGTAGATATTCTCTAGCTTGTTTTAAACTTCATCCTGAATCTGGTTTAAATTGACCAATTGAAGTTGTTGCAGCACCAGCATGGATTCCAACATCAACAGCACATCTCATTGCTCTTAATTGTCTTTCATTTAAAAAACCAAAATATTGAGTTGCATCAAATAGTTTTTGACTATTTCCTGGTTCTTCTACTTTATCAGGAGTAGATTTATCATCTTCAATTCAATATGCCCCATTAGCATAATCATATTGTTTTTTAAATTGAGTTACATCTACATTTTGACTATCTACACCAAATTGTGGTAATTGTAATGTATTATCAATAGCTGTTTTTAATTCAACAGGTTTACCATACATCCCAATTTCACTAGCTAATCATTCACTAAACAATCCTCAACCTTCTGCATATGCATTAGAGTTAAAACTAGGTGCGTATGATTGAGGTGGATGATCATGAGCATAATTAAATTGATAAACATGTCCACAAATAGCTTCATGGCTTTCTAAAGTACTCATTGATCATTTTTGAAGACCAAAATATGGATTAGAATCTAGATAGAAACCACCAGGACCTTTTTCTGAATAATTTCAAGATCCTTCTCCGCCATTAGCATAAGCAGCTCCACCTGTCCCTGTTCTTAATGTAAAGTCTATACTAGTTTTTTTAAACATACCATTAAAATGTTCTGCTGATACATCTTTGTATTGTAAATATTGTTCAAATGCATGACTTGTACCAACTCAAGCTGCTTCTGGACTAATACTATTTGTTTGTTGAATATTAGTAATGTCATCAGAAGTTTCCACAGTAGAAGGACTTAATCCTTTCACTAAGAATTTATAAGTTAGATTACCTGCACTACCATCTATTTTTGTTGGTGATTCTTTACCATCTTTATCAACTCAACCAATAATATCTGCAATATCTAAAGATTTGATATCATTATGTATCGCATTAAATCGCTTAGTATATGTATATGGAGTTGTTTTGTCTTTTCAAATATCTTGATTTGGATTTGAAGCACCTACATACCCTGCATAAATTGGGGTTTTACCATCAAAACTTGGGAATTGATCTGATGTCATATCACGGCCATTAAATCAACGATCAGTGTTCATTCATATAAAGAATTTTTCTAAATTAACATTTCCCTGCGCATCTACAATGTTTACTAATTTATCATCAGCTAATTCACTCTTATGTTCATTAGCTGAACTATCTTCATCATAATATTCTCCTTTAGGACTTCAAGCATTACCTTTACCAACAAAGATTTCAGCTATAGTTTTAGCTACTGCTTCCATATTATTCTTAATTTGAGCAACACCACTATTACCTAAATTAAAAATTTGTTCAGCTGTTTGATCAGTATTAGAATGTTTCTTTAATAAAGCATTATAGATTTTTTGACCATATTCTTTATTTTTCATAAAACCAAGGCCAATGTCATTTTTGTCTAAATCTTTATCACTTAGTCCTAAACCATTTAAATAATAATTTTTATTTTCAAATGAATGTAAATAACCATTGTCTTCTTTATCAGTTAGTGTTTCGCTCTTAGTTAAATTATATGTTTTTTCTCCATCTACTTGTCCATATTCAACACCATTATAATAGTCTTTTGTTAAATAATTTAGGAATTCAAAGTATGCTTTATTAGCTGCATTAACTTTTTCTGGACTTAAACCATCTTTTTGTTTGAATAATAACAAATTATTATCTTTTAATTCCATGTCACCAGCTCAAGAGTTGTGTTCTACATAATAATTTAACAATGGTTTATTAAAGTCTTGTTGTAATAATGTTCCAATAAAGTGCTTTAGCATCATTTGTGACATGGTTATTTTATTTTTAAGACCTGCTTCTAAATTTTTACAAACTTTTTGAATAAAAGCTACAAATCGTTCTAGTGTTTTGTCATCATTTGCTTCTATTGCTGTATTAATAACATAATCAAAGATGCCACCATCATAATTGTAGTTAGTCATTGCTAAGTTATCTCATGGATCTACAATTAAATAATGAATATTTGATTCTAATAATTCTTTCTTAGTATCAAGTTCATCCAAAAAGCTATTTAATCAAATTTTGCCATCAAAGCTTAAATTATCATAACTTAGAATTTTAGCCTCATTTGAATATCTATCAATTAACTCTTTTAGATCTGGAACTTCTTTATCTGTATATTGAAAGAAATCAGTGTCTCCTATTTTTTTGTCATATTCATTGTGATAATTATTAACTAAATCACTTACTTTCTTATCGCTGTATGTGATTGTTGTTGCTTGTTGTGTATTTGAACCACTACAAGAAGTGGCCACTAAAATTGGAGCGCATAAACTTGCTATTCCAACTATTGAAAATAAATGTAATCATTTCTTTTTCATAAATACCTCTTTTTTATGTTTTCACTATTTTTATACTCCTTTTTGAATTTTTGAATTAAATTTTTCAAATAAATTTTAAAATAATACTTATATATATAAGAAGCAATATTATAAAATAGATATCTTTACATCGTTTTATATAGCAAAATCAGTGAAAAAAGGGATTATATAAGGAGCTTAAACTATATAAAATAAACATATTTATATAAGTTAAATCTAACTAATTAAAGCAGGATCAAAAATCAAAAAATATCTCAATTAATAAGAAAAAGTTTAAGAAATAAAATTTATAAAACTTTTAGATATAAATCAAATAAGCAAAAATAAATTGAATTGGTAGTAACAAAATTAAAATTTTAGCAAAAAGTAATTATAAAAATTAGGTAGTTAATTATTATTATGTGAATTTTTCATATTTTAATATTATATATTAATAAGTCATTAGAAAGTGCTTTTACTAGTGCTTGTCTTGGTTAAAATTGCTAGCAACATATATAGAATTCACATAATAATAATTATAAAACTATCAAACTGTTTGAAGCATTTTCTGGAATAGGTGCTCAATATCAAGCTTTAAAAAATATAGAAAATCAAAAAAAATGAAAAGTTGTTTCTGTTGGTATTATTGAATGATTTATTCCTGCTATTATTACATATCAAGCTATTCATTATTGACCTAAGACAATTAAAAAAGAAACATTTATAAATCAAAATAATGTATTAAGCAATGATTCAAAAAAACTTGTAAGTGATGATTGATTTATAAAAAATACTAAGAGTTCTTATTTAGGTTTTTGATTAAACCAATCAAAAGAGGTTGCTAAAAATCTATTTGATATTTCTAAAATAAATCCAAATGATATTCCAGATGATATAGATGTTTTTACATATTCTTTTCCATGTCAAGATATTTCTAACCAAGGAAAACAAAAAGGATTTAATAAAGGCTCAAAAACTAGAAGTGGCTTATTATGAGAAATAGAACGCTTATTAATAAATATTAGTAAGAACAAAAATAAAAATATGCCTAAATATTTATTAATGGAAAACGTTAAATCAATTATAAATAAAAATCATATTGATACATTTGAGAAATGAAAACAAAGATTAGAGAACTTAGGTTATGAATCAAAACAATATGTTTTAAATGCTGCTGATTTTGGTAATTGTCAAAATAGAGAAAGAGTTTTTTTATTAAGTATTTTGAAAGACTATAAAGAAAGAATTAATTTTGAGTTCAAAGAAATAAAAGGTAAAAAAACCAAAAAGCCTTTATCATCTATTTTAGAAAAAAAGAATATCCAATTTAATAAAAAATTTAATAAATACTCATTACAAGCAATAAAAGTAAATTCTAGTAATATTAAAAAATATTTGCTAAAAAATTATACTAATTTTCAAAGTGAAAACTTCGTATTTGATATTAATTATTCTGGACCAACATTAACAGCTAGTGGTGCATTGAGTAGAATTAAATTATTTTATGGAAAAAATAAAATTCGGGAAATGTTACCAATTGAGTGTTTTAGATATATGGGTTTTAGTGATAAAGCATATAACCTAGCTAAAAAAACAAAACTAGTTAATGATAATAAGTTAATTTATCTGTGTGGAAATTCAATCAATGTCAAAGTATTAGAAGCAATTTTTAATAACTTGGAGTTTGAATAATGAATAGATATGCTAAATTAATAATTCCTTTCGGAAGTAAGAAGTATATAAAAAAAGAAAACAAAGGACTAATTATTCATGGAAATGCTTTTTTTATTTGAGATCTAAATAAAGGAAAAATAATAGATGAATATATCCAACTAATTAGTGGTAATTATCGATTAACAGATTCTGACATGATTAAACCAACAAAATATTATGAACAAGTACAAATTAAAGATTTTCGTGATCATTATTTAGATCAATATAGTAAAAAAGATCCAAAACATATTTCAAAAACAACATACCATAATTTAACTGATGAACAAATTAAAAATGTTAATGATTATTTAAAAGAAAAATGTATGACTATTAAAACAATGTTTTCATTATTTACTGGTTCAAATGCTTCAGGTGCTGAAACAAACCATAAAGCTAGTCAAATCAGATGTATTGATAATAAGTATTTTGATTGTAATTTTGCTAATGTAGTTAGCCTTTATATAGGAGAGAAAACAAAAAATTATCCTAAAGAAATCAAGGCATATTCTTTAGAAACATTTATAAAAGAAAATATTATTAAAGATTTTAAAACCACTTTTCTTAAATACAATGAACATTTAGAATTTGAAGATAATATTCATGTACCATATTATGATAAAGAGGTAGAAGTACAAAAATATTATCCAGATTTAAGCAAAGATATTGAATTCAAGCTAAAAGAAAATCAAGAATTGTTTATTTATTCTATTATTAATAAAACAATTAATAAATATGAAGAATTAATTGATAAAAATATGGATAAACTAAGACAAAGATTAAGATCTTTTTTTAATGCCAATATTAATTTTTATCTAAAAGAAGGGAAAATTCCATACCATTATACTAAGGAGAAATTTAATTTAAATATAATTGAAAATGCCCATATTTTTAGTTTAGCATCACTAGTAAAGAATTTATCATATGATGATTTAAAATTAAGTGTTAATCCATACAATTGCTTAAGAATCGATAGAAATACACATAAGATAATTGATGATAAAAAATATTTTTTTGATACTAATGGTAATTTAATTAAGCAAAATAAACAAATAGTATGTAAAGAGTATTTAGATATGGAAAATCTACCAAAAGAAACTAAAAAGATATTGAATAAGTATTGACAATCATCTAATCTTTTATAGTTTCATTTTAAACTCATTAAATTAAATAAAATAATTATTCAAATTTAAAATTAGTGAAAGCTAGATTTAATAACTTGTGAATATTTATTTCTCTTTAAAATTAAGTAACTAACAATAGAAACAAAAGTTAATAATAACAATAAAATAACAAAGCCCATTCCTAATATTCAACCATTGATAGATGCAGCTACAAAAATTGATGTTAAGTTAAATAAAATATTACGACATATATATAAAATAGCAAATAAAATACCAAGACCTAAGCAGCCAGATAAAGCAATTGTTGGAATAAAAATATATAAAATGGTTCTTGTAATCTTAGCTGATGTATAACCTAATAATCGTAAAACACCAATTTGTTTCTTAGTTAAATCAATAATACCAATAATACAAATAATGGTTGCGGCAATAAGTGTAGGAAGGAAGATTGATAAGACCAATAAGTTGACAACATTAATTAATTGATTTGTGATAGTAAATAATTCATCTGTTAATTGCATTGAATTAACACTATTTAAATTTGTTAGCATCTGAACATCATTAAATTCATATTTTAATCAATTTTTAATAATAGCTGAGTTATTCATTGTTTTTTCAATGTCATTTACTAGAGCATTGTAATTATTAATATTTAAGAAATCAAAAATATCTTGGCAACTTCTTGTGGCAAAAAAGCTAGCAAAGCTACGAGGATCAAAATATGATAAAGGATTAGCTTCTGAAATTTTAAAAAAAGAAGAATAAAACCCAGTATTAGATGTTAATAAAATAGCTTTATTTCCGATATCTAAATTATCTTTATTAGTAAATACTCCATTAAAAGGGATATATGAAGGATTGTCTTTTTGATAATCAGCTAATGAAATGGTTTTAACAGCACTATTTACATTAGGCATATAATGATTCATATATACACTACTAATAAAATCACCTTTGCTTAAATTAGTTCAATTATTAACATTATTTTGTGAGGAGTAAAATGTTTCACCAATAGGATCATTAGAAATATCTTTTACCCTCAGTTTTAAAATTTGTGATTTATTATTGAAGTTATCATGAAGGTATTTAGTGATTTTTTTAGAAGAACTGAAATAATCATTATCTATTGAAATTTCAAATTCATCTCCTTTACTAAGACCATATTTTAGTGATGTACCAGAATTTATAATAATTTCATTTCCTTTTAAGGAAGATAGGTTTATTTTTTCATTATTTTCATTGAATAATTTAATAAAATTAGAGTTATTTTTAATTCCAATAATTTTTATTTTGTTATCAAATTTATTTTTACCTATTTTAATATAACTAGATGTTGCCCATGTATATGTTTCATCAAAGCCATTATTTTGGTTAATGTCATCATCAACAGGAACCATAGTACCTATAGTTAATTTAATGTCATTTTTAATTAATTTTTTATTTCCAAAAAGTGAACCTAAAAATAATAAATATTCATCATTATATCTAAAAATATTGTAACTGTTTCCACCTATATCTGTATGGATAGTTTTTTTTGGATCTATTTTAAAATTATTAATATCATATTTACCATTTTTCTTTTCAATAAACTTTTCAAACTTGCTTCCATATTCATAAACAATTTCTTTTTTGAAATCATTTAAATTATTTTCCATTTGATAAGAAATTTTTTGTGGTAATAAGGGCTTTACAATATTCTCTCAAATATTCCCAATAGTAGCTACATCAATATCTAACAAAAAAATAGAAAGTACAGAATCAAAAAGTATATTAGCTGAATCTTGCATTAATTCATAAATATTATAACTAGGTAAGACAATGTTTGTATAATACTCTTTTTGGATTCCACTTTGATTTGGGTCAAAATCAAGAATATTACCATTATTATCTCTTAGTGCAAATAAATCAGAAGGTGTAACTTTAATGTCAAGCGCTTTTTGTCCATTTAATTGTTGTTCATTTACTCATGTTTGTTGACCATTATTTTCTATTAAATATTCTTTTTTCATCATAGCACCATAAGGATCATTTGGTGTTAAATAAACATCAGATACATTTATCCCTTTTTTAGTATCAGTTATTCCTGTTTTATCATAAGTAGTTTGTTTATATAAACCAGTATTTTCTTGTGGAGAAACAAGGTCAAGACTATAACTATATTGCTTAGCATTATTATTTAATGTTACTGCATACTGAGAATTAATATTAGTGGTAAAAGAAGCGACACAAAAACCAAAAGTAAAAGACATTAATAACATTAAAATAAAAAGTTTTGATGAACGGGAAAGAAATAAGCTTGTGCGATATTTTCAAATTGGTTTTATTTTTAATCCATTAGAACGTAGAATATTTGATAATCCATTAGATTTAACATTTTCTGTATCATTTAAATTATCTAGTATTGGTTTGCGATATTTAATATAAACTATTGAAAAAACAATTGCCGCTGCAATTACCATAGGAATTCCTATTGAACCTAAAAGGATATATCAAATAAAATTAGATTGCATTATTGGTAAAAATCATAAATTAGAAAAAATACCAATCACATAAGGAGTTAAAAAGAATGTTAGTAAGTACGCAAGTCCACCAATAAAACCAACTAATAATACTAATGGTAAAGCAATATTAAATGCAATTTTTGTGTTAGAAAAACCTTGTGCTCGACAAATAGCTATAATCTTATTTAATTTATCAATAATAATATTAATTAGCATATAAGATGCATATAATAAAATAACAAATAACAAAACACTAATAAAAATAGCAATAACAACTATTATAGATTGAATCATTTTTGGTAATGAATATCTTAATGAACTTAAATTATCACTATTTGATGTATCAACAACATTAAAAATATTTTCATTACCGAACTTTTCATTAGCAAAAAGTTTTATATTGTTTATTAAGTTTTGATCACTATTAGATAATACATTAATAGCAATATTTGAAGTAGTTACAGGTAAATTATTAAATTTCAAAATGTTATTATATAAAGATTGAGTTGTATAAACAATCCCTTGATTTTCTGGATTAGGAATTGGTGATTGAATTGAAACAATTGGATATGCATAATCAGCTGACACACCAGAACCAATTATGATAAATTGATGATTAAAAAATTTAATTTTATATTCATCAGGTAATTTATCAAAATAAGCATTAGGATCATTAATGTCAAAAAAATTAATATCAGTATTACCGCTTAAAATATCATTCATACTATAAAGCGGGAACTGCTTATTATCATCTAAACTAATAGTTGTATTACTTTTAGTTGGTAAGTATTTCTTTTTATTTTTTTCAAAATAAGAATCACTAATAACAACAAAAAAATTAGTAAAGTCTATTTTTTTTATAGTTACAGAATTTCAAAGTGAAGTAAATCCTTCATTTTCTTTAAATGAAAAAGATACACTAAAAGGATCATTATTATTTATAGCAAAATTACCACCATATCGATACACTCATTCCTTTCAGTCACCAGACATTGAAAAATCATCTAAACTTTTTGTTCTTTTTGATTCAATTAAATTAATACAATTTTGAGTATTTTCTATGAATTTTGCTTTATTTTTATAATTTTTAGGAAAAGAAAAAGATAATAATATTTTTAAAAATTGTTTCACATCATTTAATGTTAAAGGCTTATCTTTTTTCTTTAAAAATTCATCTATTTCATTTTTAGTCTCTTTATATGGTAAATCTATACCATTAACCATTACTAATTTATTAACATTATTTCCATTTTTGGGAACAAATAATAACTCTTGCTTGTTGTTTTCTGATTGATAATAATATTCATTTTCAAAAGTTCAATCTATATTTGAATTAGAGTTTAAATAAGTAGTTAATTCACTAATAATTCAATTGTGTTTTTGTGTATTCCATTCTTGTGATAGTTTATTAGCATATTGTCTAATTGAAGATTCAATATTTTTATCAACATTAGTTTTACTTTGTTGATCTAATTGATCATACTTATCTTTACTCATGCCGAATAAATTAAACTCATCTAACACTAATGGTTGTAATAAAATGTTGTTAGGGTCATTAGTCTCTAAAAAAGTTCGAAATTTTACATCAGTTTCATCTTTATCATTACTTAACAAAAATTCAAATTGATATCCGTCTTGTACTCTTAAGTATGGTTCATATTTATCTAGAGGTGGTGTTTCTAAAATTTGTAATGAATTTAAAAAATATTCAACTAAGTTATAAAAATTGTATCTTGCATTTTTAATTAAATCATAATTAATATCAACTACAGGAACTGAATCATTAGCTTTCCAATCGTTCATTGCTAATTGTTTATTATTGATATTATATGTTCCTGAAAATAAACTATTAGGTTGGTCACGATACAATGAGTTGGGTGAGATAGTTCCATCATCAAAGATTGCATCTGCATTAATTTGAGGATTCTTATAAGCTGTAAATTGTCCTGAGATTTCGATTTCTTTTTGAATATTACCATTTTTAAAAAAACCTAAACAACTTGCTTGCTTTTCAGATGGATTATACCTAAACAAGAAGTTTCTAGGATCTGATAAAAGTTTATTTTCAAAGGGATTAAAAAAAGAAATACTACATCCATATGAAGCATTATTTGTATTCAATGCAATATTAAGCAATGGATTACCGACCATTTGTATTAGTTCACCTGGAATATTTACATATTTTTGATTATCATCTTTATTTGATGAAAATTGTTTTTTATCCTTATGTGGTATTAATTGATTTCTTTTAAAAGGAAAATAACGTAAAAAATTAAATTTTTGTTCATCAGTAACAATATAGTTACTTCAATTATCAATATCTAATTGATTCATATCAATTGCAACTGTTTTAACAATTTTAGGTTGGTAATTAGACCTGTTATTAACACTACTATCAAAATCTGGTACCAACACTGTATTTTTTAAATTATTTAAATTATTAATTGTTAATTCAGCTGCACCACTTTTGCTATTAACATCATTAATAGATGTAGAAATAGAAGAAAGTAATGTCAATGAGGCAGATGAAATAAAAGTAATAGCAAAAAAAGATATTGCTATAGTAAACAAAAATCCTGGTTTTGATAAAAAGGTTTTAAAACATTGCTTTAATAGCTTAGACATTGTAGATTAATTATATTCTATAATAATAGCAAAATTATTGAGATACATACTTAGTGCCATCATTATAAGAATTGATACGTTTGATGTTATCAATTGAAAGTTCATTTTCTAGAAAATCTTTAATATACTCAATTGTATATTGTTCTTTTAATCGAATTTTAAAACGAGCTAGATTAATTCCTAAAAAGATAAATAAAGGTGTAACAAAGTTATTATCATGATGAGAACGTTTATTATCTTCATACATAATTGTTCAAATCCTAAATGATAATTCTTTTTGATCTTTAGCTTCTAAAAAGATAATAATGTTTTCTTGCATAGCTTCAATAAATTTTGGAATATTATTTCTAGTTAAATTGAAAACTATTTTCTCATTAGTATCATAATCAATTAAAGTTACTTCATTTTGCATAATCATAGAACCATCAAGAAAGTAACGTTTTTCTAATTTTTTTGGTTGAACTACTCTAAGATCTACATTCTTTAAATCAACACCTTTTATTTTCATTAATGATCATAAAATATTGAACTTACTAGTTAAAGTAAAAAAAGAATCATACAACATGTCTTGTTGCATATCTACTGATGATATTTTAAAGTTATGATAAGTACAATATGAAAGTTGTACATCATACAATGGATTGTGCAAACGGTCATAATTGATATTAATACCTGATGCCTTTGCAATATCCATATTTTTAGTTAATTGTAATTTTGTCCCCTCTAATAAATTTGTATACTTTTCAGATACATTAATAATTTTACAGTTGGTATTTTTAAATAACTTATTCTTTAAGAAAAGTGAATCATTTTCATTAAAAATATAGATTTCACTAATATTATTATTTAATATGATGTCATCTATATTTTCATCTGCTCCTATGATTTTTTCATACCCTCTAATTTCATTTTTTTGTTTATCAATTATTAAGTAACCTAAATGGTATTTGCAATTAAAATACTCTTCAATGTCAATTCATAATTTATTCATACTATTATATAGTATACCAAAAAAACTTAATTTTTATTATTATCTATAATATGGTCAATATAACCATTTCTAAAATAAATTACTTTAGTTGCTAGATTAGCAATTTGTGGGTTATGAGTAACTATAACTATTGTTGTTCCAAACTTTTTATTAATGTATTTAAAAGAATCTAAAATAATATCGCTCATTTCTTCATCAACAGCTCCAGTTGGTTCATCAGCAAATAAAATATTAGATTGTTTACAAATTGCCCTTGCAATTGATACTCTTTGTTGCTGACCACCAGACAATTGTGAAGGAAATTTATTTCTTAAATCACTAATATTAAACATTTCCATAGCTTGTTCAACACTAATTAAATTATTGGAATTAAAGTTGTTAATATTGGGTAAATTATTAATATTAAAAAAATAGAATCTGTTAATTGAATCAATTAAAATATAGTTTAATAAGGGGTCAAGTTTATTGAAAGTGATATTAAAATAGTTATTTCAAAACATAGAATAGTTAGAGAAAACCATTGTATTTCTTCTACTAATTTTCTTAGCTAGTTTCTTTCGCTCTTTTTCATTTGAATGAGCTAAAAAGGCACCTATTTGAATATTTTCATAAACTTTCAAATTAGGTAACAACCCATATTGTTGAAAAACATATGCTATGTTCTTTCTTCTAAAAACAGTTAATTCATCATCAGTTAAACTAATTAAGTTAGAATCAACAACATTAACTTCTCCTTCTGTTGCTCTATCTAGACCTGAAATGATATTCATTAAAGTTGTTTTTCCAGAACCTGATGGACCTAAAATAACAACAAATTCTCCTTTTTTAATTGAAAGATCAATTCCTTTTAATACATCTGTTATTAACTCACCATTGATAAAAGACTTTTTAACACCTTTAATCTCAATAATATTATTAGGATCATCAAAATGTCCTTTTTTATCACCATTATGGGGTTTGTTTAATGTATTTATTTTCTTAACTTCTTCTGATTTTCTCAAAAACATAATTAGTAAATATTATAAACTAATTCCCTATAATTTTAAATTAAATGCAAAAAATGCATTTTCAATTAACTGTTTATTTAGTTGTTCAGGATTAACTTCTTTTAAATTAGCAATAAATTCATTAATAAAATGTAAATTAGTTGAATCATTGGTTTTACCCCTATTTGGTACTGGTGCAAGAAATGGAGCATCTGTTTCAGTTAATAATAAATTTAAAGGGGCTCATTTAGTGACCTCTTGAACAATAAAAGCATTTTTAAATGTAACAACTCCAGGAATGGAAATAAAAAATCCTTTTTTTACATACTCTTTTGCAAATTCTAATTTATCAGTATAACAATGAATGATTACTTTTATTTTTGCAAATTCAAAATCATTAAGTATTTTAATAGCATCTTGATGTGCATCTCTAATATGAAGTACAAGAGTCAAATTATGTTTGATTGCTAATTTAATTTGTTCAATAAAAAAGAACTTTTGCTTTTCCTTATTAATATTTTCATAATGATAATCCAATCCACATTCACCAATAGCTTTAATGTATTCTTTATTATTCAAATAAAGTTCTTCAAGTGTTTTTAAATCATTTATACTTTTTACTTCACTAGGATGGATACCAATGCTAGCAATGGCATTATTGTATTTTTTAGCAATATCAATTGCTATCTTTGAGTCTTCAATATTTGTTCCAACAACATTAACAAAAATATTTTCATCATTTAATGTTTGAAAATGTTTTTCTAATGAGTCATTTAGAGGTCTAATATTGTAATGTGAGTGGGTGTCAAAATATTTTATTTTCATTTTATTTTCCTAAACAAAATTTACAAAATAATTCATCAAGTTTATCATAATCAAAATTGTAACCTAAAATATTATTAAATAGCTTTATTGATTCTTCTAAATTGGATTGGATTAAATCAGTAGTTGCATTTGCTTGTAAACTATTAATGGCATCTAAAATATTGGCTTCAATTTTTTCCATCAAAGTAATTTGTCTATCTGATTGTAAAATCAAATCATTAGTTGAGAAATTAATAATTTTGCCTACTTCTTTTTTTAGTCTTTTAACCAAACTATTTATATCATGGTTTTTAACACTTATGTTTATTTCGTTTTTAGGATAATCATATTTATCTGCCTTAGTATTTACTTTGATAAAATTTTTATTTGTTAGTAAATCAACAATTGTTTGGTTTTGTTTTTGATTCTCTACTAAATAAATAATTAAATCAGATTTATTAATTACATCTAATGTTTTTTTAATCCCCATTTTTTCAATTTGGTTAGTTGATTTTCTAATTCCGGCAGTATCTAATAAATTAATTGGTAAACCATAAAAATCAAATTTTCCTTCTACTATATCTCTTGTGGTTCCCTTTATATTAGAAACAATTGCTTTCTCATCATTTAATAAAAAATTTAACAATGATGATTTACCTGTGTTAGGTAAACCAATAATGGAAATATTTAATCCATGAAAAATAGGAGCAATCATTTTTGAATTATTAATAATTAATCTTATTTGTTGATTAAGTTTTTTAAGCATTATTATAATTTCTTGATTAGTATAGTTAGGTACATCATCATATTCTGGGTAATCAATATTTACTTCAATTGATCCCATAATATCAAAAATTTTATCTCTAATCTTTTTGATATCACTATTGTTAGAATCAACTAATCCTTGCATTGAAATGTCAGCTGCTTTTTCTGTGCTAGCATTAATTAAATTATTCATGGCTTCTATTTGCATATATGAAATTTTATTATTTAAGTATGCTTGTTGTGAGAACTCACCATTTTTAGCTGCTTCACATCCATTAATTAATAATAAATTAAAAATTTTTTTTGTAACAACATTCCCACCATGGCAATTAATTTCAATGATATTTTCTCCTGTAAAAGATTTAGGACCTACAAAAATATTTAATAATACTTCATCAACAATTTTTAAATTTTTATCAACAATAAAATTATGTTGGATAGAATTTGGTTTTATATTAATTTTATGTTTACAAATTTTTTGAACTATTTTAAAAGTATCAGGTCCAGAAATCCGAATTATATGAATTGCTGAATTAATTAAAGGTGTAGCAATAGCTGCAATTGTTCTCATTTTAATTTATCTCTTCTAATAATTTCATTATAAAAGTATTTTTATTAATATTTAATTTAAGATGTGATTGTAAGTCAATTATTTTTGGTTTTTGTTCTGATTTACAAAAAACCAATAATATTCTTAGTAAAACATTTAATTCATTTTTATCTAATAATTTTAGTTGATTAAAAATATTAATTTCATCTTGAACATCATTAATTTTTATTGCTTTTTTAGCTAAACTAAATAAATTATCAAAATCATAAGTTAATCTAAAATTTTCATATTCATCTATATCCAAAAAAATTAATGATAAGATTTCATCAATTTCTTTATTTTTGTGATTTATCTTTTCAAAATCATTAATATGTATTATTTGCGATCGACTTTTAATAGTAGATAACAAATTAGCTTCATTGCTACAGAAAAAAAGAGCGTAAGTATTAGGTGGTGGTTCTTCAATAAATTTTAATAATGAATTCATTACTTGTTTACTTGCATTTTCAATATTTTTGATTACATATAACTTAATAAAATTATCACCTAGTGCATCATAACTAAATCTCTTTTCAATATTAATAATATCCTCTTTTTTGATAGGTTTTTCTTGGGTATTTTCAAAATAAATTAAATCAGGATAATATCCTCTTTCAATTCTTTGACAATCATTACATTGATCACAAAATAAAAAATCCTTACAAACTAATGTTTTTAAATATTTATTAATTAATGTTTTAAAATTACAACAAAAATTATTTTTGATGATTAAGCTATGTGGAAAGCACTTATTTCTTTTTCACCCTAATAAGAAATCATTGAATACCATTCTAGATAATTCCTCTTTTTTTAAGAACATCTAAAATTTTATTAAAAACAATATCAATTGACAAAGAAGCATCAATGACTATAAAGCGTTTCTTGTATTTTTTAACTAAATCATCATATCCTTCTATGATTTTGGATTTTAATTGGATGGAATATTTATCTAAACGATCTAAATATTGTCTTTGAGATATTCTTTGATTATATGTATCAATATCAATTCTTAAATATATGGTAATATCTGGTCAACAATCATTAACAGCAAATTCATTTAATCTTAAAACTTCTTTAAATCCAACATCTTTAGCTATCCCTTGATAAACTAATGATGAATCAACATAGCGATCACAAATAACAATCTTACCATTTTCTATGTTAGGAATAATAACATTATGTACATGATGACTTCTGATAGTAGCAAAAAGTAATGCTTCTGTTTTGTTATCTAATTCAATGCTATTATCTAGTAAAATATTCCTAATTTTTTCAGCAAAAATATTATTATAACCACCAGGTTCTCTTGTACTTAAAAATGCAATATTATTCTTTTCAAAATAATCATTTAACTTTTTAATAATAGTTGTTTTACCAGAGCAATCTAACCCCTCAAAGGTTATGAAAATCCCTTTTTTCATAATTATAAATTTCTTTTAAAGCGACTATATACTTTTAAGTCTGCTAATTCAAAGTCAGGAATGTTTTCATCTAATTTAATTGCTAATTCTTGTCTAATACCTCAATATAAAATAGACCTGAATTCCTTATCAGCTTTTAATAGTGGTAATAATTCTAAATAAAAAAAGCTTCTATCTACCTTATAATATTCTTTAATTTCTCTAGTAATATATTTAATAAACAATGTACTTGATGGTTCATCATAGTAGATATAATCAAAAATATTGCTTCAATCTGGATAAAATAACATAATAATTCTTTCTAACAATAATATTATATAATAACTACTTTAAAATTTTTTTTGCATAGTCTAAATCTCAATCAGAAGTAATTTTAAAATTTTCATAATCACCTCATACAATGCCAATCTTAGCATTAGGATAAAAATTCAATAAAAGTTTAAAACTATCAGAGGTATCTTCGGCTTTTTGTTTTAAATATAAATCAGCTAAAAGTTTAAATTTAAAAGTTTGTGGTGTTTGACCATTGCATAAATACTTACGATCAGGTACATTCTTTAAAATTGCTTGTTTATCATCTATTTGCACTATTGTATCAATTGAAGGGACGATTGTATCAACTGCATCATAATCTTTCATCTTTTCAATATTTTCTAAAATGATGCGATCTGTTACAAAAATTCTAACAGCATCATGAATCAAGATGTTATCAGAGTCTTTACATTTAATTTCATTTTTTAAAAATGAAATTGCATTAGCAATGGAATCGTTTCTAGTTGCCCCACCTTTAACTACATAAATATCATTAATGTTAGTAAGGTTATTTTTTAAGTAGTTATTTAAAAAAATAATTCACTCAGGATGACAAGCGATAATGACTTTGTCAATTTGCTTGTTTGTTATAAAACGATCAATAGTATGTCCTATAATTGGCTTATTGTTTATGTCAATAAATTGTTTTGGTATTTTAGATGATTTAATTCTTGAACCTGTTCCACTAGATAAAATTACTGCAATATTCATAACCTAAGACAATGTATATATTAAATATTATTTATATTATAATTTTAATAAATGAAACAAGTAAATACAAAAAAATATAATATTGATTATTTTGTTCAATTAGCTAAAAAAAACAAAATACAAAAAACATTAATAGGTGTTTGTACCTATGATGATTGTTTTTTGAAAGCAATTGCTTTTTCAATCAAAATGCAAATTATTAAAAATGTAGTTTTAATTGGTGATCTTAAAAAAATCCAAACATGCTTAAAGAGAACAAAAATTAAAATAACAAGTGATTGACGGTTATTAGATTGTAGAGATGATGTACAAGCAGCAGATAAAGCAATGCAATTAGTTAAAAAATATAAAAATGTTTTTTTAATGAAAGGTGTTATTGATACTAGTGTTTTTTTGAAAGCTCTTTTAAATAAGGAATATCATTTAAAAACTAATAGCTTATTATCACATTGTTGCTTATCATATCATCCTGATTATAAGAATTTTTATCTAATTTCTGATGCAGCAATCATTATTAAACCAACATTAGAACAAAAAGTAGAAATTATTAATAATGTTGTTAATTTAGCAAATAACATAGGTATTAAAAATAAATATATTGCTAACTTAACTGCAAAAGAAAAGGTGTATGATAAGATGCCAAATACTGAAATAGCTTTTCAATTACAAAAAATCTTTCAAAAAAAGAAAATAAAAAATTGTTATGTTTCAGGCCCATTGCAAATTGATTTAGCTATAAATTCAAATAGTAAAAAAATTAAAAAAAATAGTGATCCAGTTGCAGGAAAAGCAAATATTTTAATTTGTCCAGATATTGAGTCAGCAAATATTTTAACTAAGGGGTTGGTTTATCTAGGTGGATGGTCTTTTGCGGGAATAGTTTTAGGTGCAAAGATACCTGTTGTTTTAAACTCGCGCTCAACTAATGAAAAAGATTTAATTGTTGCTATATGTTTAGCTAACCTTTATAAAAAATAATGTTTACATTTCTCACTTAATTAATGTTTTTCAATAATTAGTATAATCAAAATCAAAAGCATTAACTATATCTTGAATATTTCTAATTGTAAATACTTTTGCAATGACTTTACAAATTTCTGCTTTGTTTTCTTGTTTTTCTAAGAATTTAATTGCTTCCAAAAAATCTTTTTTTGTACTACGACTTCTACCAATTAATGTGATTCCTTTTTCTAAAACTAATCTAGTGTTAATAGGTTGTAGATTTTCAGATACACCTAATAAACAAATGATACCTGTTGGATTAATATAATCAATAATTTGATTAATAGCATTTTGTGAATTTTCACCACCAACTGCTTCAAAAGCAATATCAACATTTAAAATTTTGTTTTTAAAAATATTAATTCTCTTGTCAGCACAACCAAACATTGATAATTTTTCTTGATTAGTGCCAAAAATTATTACATTTAAGTTTTTATATTTGTATTTTAGATATAGATGAAGCAAATAACCTAAATTCCCATCACCTCAAATACCTACTGTTTTTACTTTTTTTAAATTATTATCAATAGTGGTAATTGCATGAATTGCCACTGATAACAATTCACTAAAAACCATGACTTGTTCATTTGTGTTTTTAAATTTAATTAGTTGTTCAGGACTAATAATTATTTTTTCTTGCATAAATCCATCAGTACTAGAAGACATAAATAAATTCTTAGGATTATAGTTTTCATACATTGCTTCATTAATAATATTAGGCAACAATACAACTTTATCATGTGGTTTAAAAGTATTAGTTGTATCAACAATCACTTCACCAACAGCTTCATGGATTAATGATAATGGTAATTTTTTATCTAAAATATCTGCTTTCCTTTTACCTTGAAAATATCTTTGGTCAGCTGCACATATTGAAAAATAAGTTGGTTTGACTATGACTTTTCCTTTTGCATCTTCATCATATATTTTTTTAACTAATTTTCTTGGTTGAGATAATTGATATCTATAATTAATCATATGTATTATTTTATTAAATTTTTATTTATATTAGTATAATCAAAAAGAAAATATGAATGACAATATCCCAATTTTAGCTTGTAAGAATATTGTAAAAAATTTTAAAGTTAATAATAATGATATTAATGTTTTAAAGCAAATATCATTAAAAGTTTATCAAAATGATTTTATTGTTATTCTAGGTCAATCAGGTTCTGGAAAAACAACTTTATTAAATATTCTTGCTGGTTTAGAAAAACCTACTTCTGGTTCAATTTTGATTAATGGTGTTGAAAAAACAACATTTGAGGATAATGATGAAGCAGATAAAATTAGAGCTAATAATTTTGGTTATATTTTTCAAAATTATGGCTTAATTCCTATAGTTAATGTTTATGATAATGTTTGTTTAGGTTTAGTCAATAAAGAAATTGATAAAGAAAAAGTAATGGCTTTATTAGCAAAGTTGAAAATTGATCATTTAGTAAATAAATTTCCTCATGAATTATCAGGTGGACAACAACAAAGAGTAGCTATTGCTAGAGCATTAGTAAAAGATCCGGAAATTATTTTTTGTGATGAACCAACTGGAGCACTAGATAATACTACTACATTAGAAATATTTGAACTTTTTAAACAATTAAAAGAAGAAAATAAAACAATTCTAGTAGTAACCCATGACGAACGTTTTATATCATTAGCTACTAAAATAATTAGAATAAAAGATGGAATGATTGATAATAAAGAATCTTATGAAATAGATTTATATCAAAAACTATACAATAATACAAATGAAATTGATGTTAAGGTTAAGCTAGAGGCATTAAGAACAAATAATATCAACATGTTAATAAATTTAAGAGATACAAATGACCTACCTAATTTTGATAGTAGTAATGAATTTATTTCTATCCCTGCAAAACCTTCAAGCAACATTCCTAGCATTGAATTAAAAAATGTAAGTAAGGAAATCGCTTTTAAAGATATTAAACAGAAAATGATTAATAATGTTAATTTAACAATTAATGAGGGCGATTTTGTAATTTTATATGGAGAATCAGGTTCTGGTAAATCAACTTTACTTGGTATCATGTCAGGATTAGATAAAAAATATGAAGGAGATGTAACAGTTTTAGGAACTCATTTAAAATCATTGAACAATCATAAATTAAAAAACTTTAGAAGTAAAAATGTTGGTTTTATTTTTCAAGATAATTGTTTGTTACCAGATTTATCATCACTTGATAATGTTTTATTATTAGTTAAAAATAGTGAAAAAGCTAAGGCAATTGAACTATTGAAATTTTTAGGTTTAGCTGATTTTATTCATACAAAAATAAAATTCTTATCAGGTGGACAACAACAAAGAGTAGCAATTGCACGTTCAATTATCACCAATCCTAAAGTTTTATTTGCTGATGAACCAACAGGTGCAACAGATTCAAAAACATCTAATGATATTGTAAATATTTTAAGAAAATTAAATAAATTACTTAATACTACAATTGTTATGGTTACCCATAATAAGGATCTTTTTAAGATCGGAAATAAAATGATTGAAATTAAAGATGGAGCTATTTATCAAACCGAAGAAAATGTTGTTTCAATTGTTCCTAAATAGTTTTTAATAATTCTCACAATTTGTAACAACTCATTGAATATCTTCATCATTTTCACAAGCATTTATAAAACGTTCATAGCGATCTTTATGTTCTTCATCTAATGTAATGTAATCACTAGGGATATATTTTATTTCTAGACTAAAAGGAATAATATTTTTTAACTCAAATGATTCTTTTAGTTTATAAAAAAGGCTTGGCTTGCAATAAACTACAAATGAATCTTCTTCTTCAATAAGGTTTTCAATTTCATAATTTATGATTGCGTTTAATATTGTCTCTTCATTATATTTTGATTTATCAATAATAAATTCGCCTAATTCAGAAAAGATCATCTTCACACTATTTGGTTTTGCTAATTGACCATTTAATTTAGAAAAATAACCCCGAATTGCTGATATAGTTCTTTGTTCATTATCAGTTAGTGCTTTAATTAAAATAGCAATACCATTTGGACCATAACCTTCATAATACAATTCTTTTAACAAGCTAGCATCCTTATTAGCACCATTGATATTTTTTTCAATAGAATCACGTGATAAATTATTTTGCATCGCTCTAATTATTGCAGCTTTTAATCTTGGATTAGCTTCAGGATTTGGACCACCAAATTTAGTAGCTGCCTTAATTTCCTTAGCACACTTCATTCACATTTTTGCTTGTGCTTGTTGTTTTTTATTAATCCCAGATGCTATTAAATGTTTTCGAGGCATAAAAATTATTTAGTAAGCAGAATAGCTTTTAAAACCATTGCTTGTTTTTTTAATGATTCTCTAGCTCTAATTTGATCTTTAGTTAAAGTTTCTGTTTTAACTACATCTTGTTTTTCTATTAATTTTGTTTTTGTATTTGTTTTCGCATTAGATTTCTTGATAGTTGAAGCAGTTTTTTGTTGTGGTTCAGCTACCTTCTTATTGTTAGTGTAAATACTTGATGCATTTTTATTAGTAGATGATGGAATTGTTGTATATTGCATTGGTTTTAATACAGGTTTTGGTTGTATTGGTTTTTGTGAACCTAAATTTGGTACTTGCTTATAATTTTGGAAGTAGTTTGTACTATTATTAACATTAGTTCTAGTATTTGTAGCAGTATTGATTTTGATTTAATGTGATGTCCTTACAACTTTTGGCAAACTGAAAGGTGAACTATTAGATGTATATGAGTTCATATTAGTTTGTTCATCATCATTATCTTGAGCTCTATAACTAGAGAATGGATCTTTTAAATTATTATTTCTAATTTGGTAGTTATTAACATTGTTATTCATTGATAGTTTAATACCCAAGTTGCTCTTATTTGTTGGTATATTAGCAATGGTTCCAGATTGTGACTTAATATATTCATTATTAATATATATAGAATTGTTAACTATTTGATTAACTAATTCTTGATTATGGTTGTTTTGTAATTCACGGTTGTAAATTAAATCAGCAATATTAAATGAATTTGGGATTTTTACATAATCTTTGTAATCAACATTAAGGATGTTAACCTTTTGTCTATTAATATTGTTGATACTACCAAATTTTTCTTGAACGTTACTAAACAAATCTCGATTCACTTTAGAAGCATTATTAATATTTCTTTTGATTTCTGAATTTAATGTTGTACTATATGGAGTTTGAGTAGATTTTAATAATCCACTTTTTTGTAATAACTGTTCATATGCCTGAGCTGCTTCAATTGCATTTTGTTTAGCATTAGAATTTCGCATTTTAAATTGATCTCTGATACTAGTAGCATCAATTTTATCAGCTTGATATTTAAACTCTATATCTGACTCATTAGAATTAAAGAAGGAAATGTCGTTTTCTCGTTCTTTTTCAATCATCTTAATATAGTCAACATCATTTTTTTCCTTATCGTGTTGATATAAGAAATCACTAACCCGTTTGTTAATTTCATCATTCTTTTGCTTTAATAATTTTTCAGATTCAATAGAAGAATCATTTAATTTTTTAGCTAGTAAATCTTTTTGATTTGATTCAGTAATAATTTGGTTTTCAACATAATTTAAAATCTTTTTAAATAAAACTTGTTGTTCACTAGTCATTTGTTCTTCGCTAATGTCTAAAAATGCTAAATAATTTTTTGATTCGTTATTCAAGCACATTGTTTTAATAGCTATTGCTTGTTGTTCAGGAGTTAATGTTCTTAAATAACCATCTAAGAAGTATTTTCTATTTTTAAAATCATTGAAATATTTTAATGGAATTGTATTTTTTCAAATTTCATTATATTGTTCTGGAACATTCATAATTGGTATAGCTTCAACACCTTCATTATTAAATGTTTCTCCTTGTGCTTCTTTTCTTAATGAAGATAAATCTAATACCTTATCAATATTATCTAATTTTTCACGTTGTATATAATCATAAAATTTACCTGTTATTAAATCGTATCTTTTTTGAAAGTAATCTTTTCCATATTTATCAATTACTCTACCTGTAAAATTAATATGATAAAAAGGCATAGTATCTCATAAAAAAGCCTTATAATCTAATTCTTGGTATTGTTTTGTTTTTCTTGCCATAGTTAAATCCAATCCTAATTATAATAACTATATAATAATATCTAAATTTTACCAAAACAAAAAATAGTTTTACAATATATCTATTATAAAATAGATAAAAAAAATTTTTTACTATAAAATTATATAGAAAATAGAGAGAGGTTGTATGTCTTTTAAATTAAAAGTAACAATTGAAATTCCAAAAAATTCAAAAATTAAATATGAGTATAATCGAGAAACAAAACAAATTGAAGTTGATAGAATTTTATATGGTTCTAATTCTTATCCACAAAATTATGGTTTTATTAAAGAGGCATTGGATTGAGATGGTGATGAATTAGATGCACTAATCATAGCAGACCAGCCGATTTTACCAGGTGTTTTAGTTGAAGCTAGAATTCTTGGAGCAATGGAAATGATTGATGGTGGAGAAACTGATACTAAATTAATTGGTGTTATTGCTTGTGATCCTCGATATGATTCATACCAAAAACTAGATGATGTTCCTCAACATTTGCTTTTAGAAATTCAAGATTTTTTTGAAAACTACAAAAACTTGCAAAAGAAAAAAGTGGAAGTTTGTGGTTTTAAAGATGAAAAATGAGCACATAAAGAATATCTTGAATGTGTTGAACTAATGAAAAAATATGGTAAAGAAGATAAAAATAATTTTATAAAAATGATGAAAAAAGAGCATCCTGAAAAATATAAGAAATAATTTCATATAATTCAAAGTATAATTTAATATCTTTATATTATGGCGGCTTTGGTGAAGCTGGTTAACACGCCTGACTGTGACTCAGGTATGCGCGGGTTCGAGTCCCGTAGGTCGCCCCATTATTAATTACCCTGGTTTTTCCAGGGTTTTTTTCTGTAATCTAGAGTGTTTGAGATAAATTGCCCAGAAATGGGGAAGATATGGGACAATGACATAGACCATCACAGGTCGCACTGATAATTAAAAAAATACAGCTTGACACTCCACTTAAACAACTATATGAGTTTGAGTGAGATATGGGAT
>JAEIGA010002049.1_pt1 | contig 32106 bp, 33 predicted proteins | sample 9270691 | NCBI WGS metagenome assembly JAEIGA01 (sample SAMN17057246, study PRJNA624740) | gut metagenome | biome: biome; isolation source: fecal sample | host: Bos grunniens | place: China: Xizang | collected 2019 | reverse complement strand
GAGCGAATATCGGGCGAGGTGGAGGCCCGTAATGTAGCAAGACGTTTGGGAATGACTCCTGAGGAGCGTCGTACGACACTTGCGCGACTCACCGAGGATGTAGCTCGCGAGGAGCAGCTATTCTTCGAGCGTGCCTCCGCTATTACAGATGAAGAGAGCATCGAACTTGACGATTTGCTGATGAGTGCCGAGAGACCTAAGCAGAGCGAGGCTAAGGAGAACGCACGCTTTTATCTTATTGGTGAACATGGTGCTGCAGCTCTCGACATGGCAGAGGAGGCTACCACACGCCTTGACAATCTTAATATAGCTCGCGAGATGGAAACTGCGGGCAAGGATGCAAAGGCTATCCGTATGGCTACAGGCTGGGAGCGTGGTGCTGATGGTCTGTGGAGATATGAGATTATGGATGCAGAAGTTAACCTCTACGATGGCAATGAGAATACAATTCGCAAGAAGATTGAGGCTGCCGAGGAGGAGGAAAAGGACTTTATGCAACAAAGCAAGGCTGATACGAAGGAGTTGCGAGAGCGCACTAATGCCTACCTTGCCGAGATGCGCGAGAAATATGGTGTAGCCGAGGGCGAGGAAACCGATGCAATGACCGAGGAGGAGATTGCACATCTACAGTCTTTGACAAATAAAGAGATAGAGTTTGAGGACTACAAGGAGCGTAGGCGTAATGAGCTTTATAATCGTCGTATGGCGTTAGAGGCGCAGCTTGCGTATGTAAGTGTAAAGAAAAGTGAAGCAACAGCCGAGATTGCGACTACTCGTCTCGGCCATATCTTGCAGGGCAATGATGCAGAGGTATTGTTTGCTGCTTACCCATCGTTGAGAGATATAGAGGTGCAGTTTGTGACCGACATCCGAGACGGAGCATTTGCAGCCTATGCGACAAAGGGTGGATATAAGAGAATAGAACTAAACGCCAAAAAGACTCCAGTAGATATGCTTGCTCCTTACATCTCACACGAGGTGCAGCACGCAATTCAGGACATCGAAGGCTTTGCGGGTGGTGGTAACCTCAGCTCCTTACAGAGTGATGAGAATGTAACTGCAAAGGAGGCGTATGACTACTATCGCAAGATTGCAGGCGAGGTGGAGGCACGCAATGTCTCTGCTCGTATCAATATGACTCCAGATGAGCGTAGAGCAACATTACTTTCCGAGACCGAGGATGTTGCTCGTGAAGACCAGATATTCTTGCGAGAAGGCGTAGATATGGCTATGGCTGAAAAAAAGAAATCAGCTGATGAGACCGTGTCCCCGAATAATTCGGATCATTCAACTGCCATCTCATCGGCTGATGGTGCAAAGGTACTAAAAAAACTTGATAATCTCGCAAAAAAATACCAAGAAAAATCAAACCGACCTCACACATTTATTGGAGATGTCGCAGAAGCCCTTGGTATAAATATGCCAAACAAGTCAAGTAAATATGGTACATATGAGACGATGAGTGGGGATATGGTTACTATTCGATTGAGCAACCATAATGCCACAGCTTCAAATCTTGATGCGATGGGCGAAGACGAGGCTATAAGTATTGTGGTTACAAATAAACCTAATAATTGGCTTGTAAATGATGGAGAATCACATATCATTGAGTTTTATTATAATTCTATAGCACTCGGTAAAGCTGATGGCAAGCCATTGGTCGATATTATAAATTCTCTTAAACAGACATTGTACAGTGGAAAATATGTAGATAAAACAGGGCTTGCTCAAGTTCAGGAGATTAACCCTCGCTATTCTCTCATCACCCCTGAGATGGATGCTTCCTACCTCGATGCTGTAGAGCGTGGCGATATGGCTACCGCACAGCGTATGGTATTGGAGGCAGCCAAGCTCGCTATGCCCGACACAAAAGTAGTGGACGAGGATGGCACCCCTAAGGTGGTGTATCACGGCACCCCTAACTATTTCAATGCTTTTAGCAAAGAGATGTTTGGAACTTCTACTGATAGAGGTATATGGGGTAATGGGTTCTATTTTTCTGAAGATGCTGGATATGCGAAACAATATCAGAAAAGGAATGGTGCAGATGGTAGGACTTTAAGTCTGTTTCTAAACCTTAAAAATCCATTGTTTATCAGTCTTAGAGATGGAGGCAATGAGGGAGCGATGTATTTCCATCAGTTAAACGAGAAATACTTTACTGACGATATTTTTGAAGATGCAACCAAGGTTGATGAGAATATGAAGGTTGCACAGCAACAACTATCTGATAATTTGATAGCAGATGGTTATGATGGTGTAGTTATAGAGTATAGTCATCCTACGATAGCACAAGAGTATGTCGCCTTTAACCCTAACCAAATCAAGTCTGCCGACCCTGTAACCTACGATGACAACGGCAATGTTATACCTCTCTCGGAGCGTTTCAACCCTAAAAAGGAGGATATAAGGTATAGGTTGAGTGAGGAGACAACAAAAATCTTTGATGCTGCAAAGGCAAAGTTTGGCACTACCTACGATATGCGAGAGGCAGGATATATTTTGCCTGATGGTAGTATGCTTGATTTTAGTGGTAGACATCAAGTAGAAGGTGATACGTCGTTTTTGAATGGCGACAGAACGGTAGATCATCGAGAAATCGCGGATATAGCCTACGACTCTGACGATAACGATACAGGGGTAACCACCGACCTGGGCGATTTCTTGGATAGAGGAGCCATTCGTATCGACTACAATGCTGGAGCTATCAATCTCAATGTAGCACCTACAAGAGCGCAGAAGGATAGATTAAAGCGTCTTATTGAGCGTAATGATGGCTATGTGTATATAGATTTTGGCAAAGGCTGGGATACCGAGCATTATGCCGAATATGAAGCAGCAAGAGCCTCACGAGTATTGGGCGATATTGATAGATACTTCGATGAGGGTATAAAGCCAACTGGCAATGTGCGCTTCTCGTTGCAGGAAGATACTCGCTATGCGCTTCCAGATATTATCGACATGACGGACGAAGAGGCCTACATGATGCAGACGCTCGAAATTGCCCAGAGCATGGAGCAGGAGGCATCGGAGCGTAACCTCGATGTGGCACAAGAGATTGTAGACAGCACCGGATGGGTACATCTCGCAAGTGGCGAGTGGAAATACTATGGTTATATTAAACTCACGGGCGAGGCAAAGAAAAACCGCAGAGTACAGCGATGGCTTGAGTCGAAGCGAGCGATAGCAAAAGCGCGAGTAAAGAAAATGTATGATGCGCTTATCCGAGAAGCACGATTGGCAGCAAGAGAGTTGGGAGAGACACAGAATGTTGAGTACACAAAATTAAGAAGCAATGCCGATAAAGTAGATTATATCTTGCAGGGTGTTGCGCGTGAGGCACTTCCTATCGAGGACCAGGTATTGGTGGATATTGCACTGGGATTGCGCCTAAAGTGGTCGGATGGTGATGGCAAGCGAGGGCTAAAAACAGAGTTAGGCCTCGAAAGCTCAAGGCGTGAGAAAATGGGCGCAGTAACAATAGGAGCAACCACATATCTTGAGGATTATGTCGAGGGGTTACATGAGCGAAATAATGGTTACGAGAATAATATCGACGACAACGATATTCGTAATGCAGTAATTTCGGCCATAGGTTCTTATCCTTCGCCTAAAGCAGCACTTGAAGAACTATATTCTCGATACAAGCCTGATAGCGCAACGCAAGAGGCTGAAGAGGGCATCGCACGATTGGAGTTTGAGCAAGACGAAGCATTGTCGGAAATTGATGCTAACCACCGAGCAACAATGGAGGACTTCGAGCAGAATCCTGATAAGTATGAGCGCGAGTATGCAGAGTCGGAGGCGTGGAATGCAGAGATTGATCTATATGAAAATACTCTCTCGAAAACAAGACATCAACTCCAAAGTCTGGAGAACAAGATGGCGCGAACCAGTGCATCGGAGCGAGAGCGTAAGGCTACAATAGCAAATATCAAGCGTCAAATAATAGCACAGTTAGAGGGAGACCTCGGAAGATATGCGTATAAGAATGATATTCGTGCGTTGATAAATGCAGTAAATGAGGCGCAGACGACATACGCAATGCTTCGTGCCTTTGATAAGGCGATGCGTGCTATGTATGAATTGAAATTGCGCAAGGAACTCTCGCGTATGCGTAACCTGACAAAGATGCAAATAGTGGCTGGTGATGGGAGCATACTTGACCCACGTATTTTCCTCAATAATATGGTGGCGGCAGGTGAGATGACACAGGCTATGGCTCATCGCACATTGCAGTCGTTCTGGGGTGGCTTCAATAATTCAGGCGTACCTATCGCAAAGGGCGTTGATGCCGAAACTAAGGAGTTGATGGAGTTTATCCATCAGAACTCGGATTATGTGACGGCTATGGCAAAACAAAAGGGAGATAATGCCCGAAAGTATGTCGAAACATTACGCTCTGAGTTGGAGGCAGATACAGCACTGCCAAAGGAGGCACGCGATAAGAGAATGGCTGCCACCTATATAATAGAACAGTATCTCGAAGCGCAGGAAACCTATGAGCGTATTAGGATGAGTAAGGACGCTCAAACTCGTCAGTCGGACATCAATGCACTTACGAAGAAGATACGAAGCATTAAGGCTGAGATAGAGAAGACTGAGAAGGAGCCGGTTAGAGTAAAAGAAAGCGGGTATATTGTCGCACGCAAGGATGAACTGAAAAAGTTAGAGGCAGAATTGAATAAAGAACTTATCTCTCTTTTGCGAGAGCGTGCAGAGAATAGCGATAACTACTTCGGAAGCATGCCGGATATAATTACGCTATTAGAGGAGGCAAATGCAAGTGTGATTACACTTCTACAAGAGGGTAAGGTTGAGCTATCCAAGCAGAAGGAGGCAGAGCGCAAACATAGGCAAGAGCTAATTCACGATGCGCTTGCAGATATGGATGGATACATCGATGCAGCGAATAGTCTTGGCAAGGAGAAACCAGCCATGCAGAAGACACGTGAGGAAGTGGTGTCTGCTCTGACTGTTCCCTTTAAGAGTATTGACCACCTTTTGCGTGAGATGAGTAAGTATGCGCCAAATGGCGAAGGTCGCCTATGGCAGCGATTTATTCCGGTACTCTTCAAGGCTACGCAGAATATTCACACAGACCTGCGCAATGACGCTAAAGATATCAACGAAATGGCTGCCGCACTCTTTGGGAAGAGCTATGACAAGGTTGTGAAACTTGCAGAGACAACGGTAATCGGTACATTCAATGTCCCATCATCCGCAGCAAAGGGTGTGAACCTTGATGGTACGACATCAACGAAACCCGCAATAGAGACTCGTAAGCTAACGGTGACTCAGGCGATGAATATTCTTGCAACATGGGCGCAGGAGGAGGGCCGACGCACTCTTGAGAGGGATGGCTTTAATGACAAGACAATAAATGAAATACGCAGTAGGATGCGTGAGGCTAACCCTAATTGGGAAGTTTTCATGAATTGGGTGGTTGACTCATATCTGCCTTCGTTACGTCCAAAATATAGCGAAGCATTTAAGGTGTTGTTTGGAAGTAAAATGCCATTCGTAAAGAAATACTTCCCATTGCGACGAGTAGGCGTTGCTAAACCAGCGGACATAGCTAATGAAGGACCTTTGCCGCTACCTTCTACGGTGACAGGTTCGGTTATATCTCGTACCGGCTCTACTGCCTCTATAGACCTTAATTCTTCATTCTTCGAGGTGCTACAGGAGAATGTAGTGGAGATGGAGGTTTGGGCCGAGATGGCACCCATAATCAAGGATTTCAATATTCTTATGTCGAGTCCTGCTGTTAAAAATGCCATGAACGCCATCCGAGAAGGGTTTGCTACAGATTTCCGTAAGGCTGCTAAGGTTGCCACGCTAAGTGAATCGTTAGAGCATGGCGAAATGGAGAAGTACCTTATGCCTCTAATAACAAAGACCTGGGCAGGTAGTAAGTTGGCACTTAAGGGCTATACTGCACTGAAGCAGTTGTCCTCAAGCATTCTCTTCGCTGGGTATAGCACAGACCCTGAATTTATTGGCATACTTATGTGGCGTTACGCAACGGGAGGGTTGCCGTTGCCTAATAAGGCGATGCGAAGCAAGATAGCGAACGGAGAAATTAAGTTGAACGCAAAAGATTTCTTTAAGGTGCCGTTGACCAGAAACATATTATGGGCGATGGAACATTCTCAGGCATTCGCGAATAGATGGTTTAGCGGCGCAGCTGGTAATGAAACATTAGCCAAAAAGATTGCCGACCCTAAGTGGCAGGATAAGACATGGCTCACATCTGTAAGAAAGGGTGTGGAGGAAACACTTTCTAAGGGGATGTTAGGCATTGTTGTTGTGGATGCGTTTACAGTTGCCACTGGTATGCGTGCAATCTATGATTACGAGGTTGAGAAGGGTAAATCACGAGGCCTTACAGATGCTCAGGCGAAGGAGCTTGCAATATTCAAGGCTGATTACTTTGCTAATAAGACGCAGCAATCGTCGGAGGGGTTGTTGCTCTCGCCTATGCAGACCGCGCGAGACTTTATATCAACGACATTATCGACATTTAATAACGCTCCATTCGCTCAGGGCCGAATAATCTTAGAGTCCATACGAGAGTTGCGGCGAAACAAAGAACGCGAGATAATGCACATCGAGTATGAATATCAGAAGCGTATTGTAGAATCGCGAAGCTCAGAACTCGATGCAGAGGTGGAGATGATGAAGCAGCGAGGTGAGTTGACTAATAAACTCGATGAGGAGAAGTATCGTGATGACCGCACAAAGCAGATGATGCAAGAAGCATATCCAGATGCACATGCCTATGCGATGCGCGAGAGACGACGTGTTCGCGGAACGGCAATATTAAGGCTCTTTCTAAATGCGTATCTCGGCCCATTGGCGTTTAATGCTATGGCCATCTTACCTTACCTGGTATTCGGCGACGATGGCGAGAAGAAATGGGACTTGGTATGGACTATATTATGGGCATCACTCGCTGGACCGCTATCGGCAATACCTTTAGGTAGTGCATTTCTATCTTTGTTCAGTGGCTATGACTTTACCGTGTCGGGCGCACTCTCGGAACTTGAGAGAGATATTAACAATATCGCAACTTACATACGCGAAAATGGTTTTGACTGGACTCTAATGGGTCTAATATCCGATTTTGCGGTGAGAAGAACAATCGGATTGGACTATCGTGCTGTGTATAACATGTACGCGGGGATAGAGGATATGATACAAAATGGCGCAAGTGCCGAAGGTGTAATGATGGCGATGAACGCTCCTATGTCGCAAGTGCGCCTAATCGCAGGAGATCGCAAGGATAATGAGACATTTAAGCAGTATAGCGAGCGTCTAATGCGTCTTTATACTATTCTCCAGACACCAGCGCATGATGAATACTTTAGGAACGATCGAGGTCTCAAATCAACCGAACCTCCTCTTGGAATGAAGAAATGGGAGATGCGGGAGATTAAATCCTCTTATGAGCAACAGCACCGTAGAGATGTAATGCAACAGTTTGGAGGTGAAGGAGCGTACAATGCTATGCTTGAAGCGGAGACCGAGTATGCGCAGATTATCGAGAATTTCGGATGGACGACGAGAAGTGTAACACCACATGTAGAGGATGATGGAACCCTTAATATCCCAGTTAGCGGAATCTCGGAAGAAGAGTATCGAGAGCTTATTGGGTTGGCCCGTGCAATAAACAGGACAGACAGAATGCTTCAGAGGTTCATCGGAGAAGATTCGTCATATTATGAGGTTCTGAGTCAAATGAATAATTTACGAAATCAATTTATAGCTAAGTATCATGAATCTATCGAGTAGAGACCTTGCTCGAATACAAAAGCATCCGAGCAAAAAAGCCACGAAAGGTGTGGCGCAGAGTATCAGAGAGTCGAGAGGGTGGAAACGCTCAAGAGAGTATAACATCCTTCTCGAAAGGTGCCGCAATGACTGGGAGGCTATGCGCGTATTGCGCGAAGAACACAAGCGTAACCAACGATATAAGAACGGGCATCAGTGGGACGATACAATTAAAGACCCGAATAATCCATCGCAGTATATTACTGAGAAAGAGTATATCTCGCGCCAAGGGAAGACGGCTGTGCAGAATAACCTAATTCAGCAAATAGATAGAAATATCCATGGTCAGTCGCTCTCTAATCCTACTCAGCCGGTGGTGGTGAGCCGTAGTGAAGATGATACATCTTATAGCGAGATGCTTACCAACACGCTGCAATATGGTTTCAAGCTAAATAGATACAATACCCTCAAGACGGCGGCTCTTGAGTCGCTTGTATCGGCTGGGTTCTGCGTAGCAAAGGTTGGCTATGGGTTGTGGTCGAGCAAAAATCGAAGCGACGTAAAGATTGAATATGTTAACTTCAATCGTTTATTCTTTAATCAAGATGCGGAGAAGCCCGACCTTGATGATATGGAGCGTATCGGAGAAATCCATGACTATACATGGGATGAAATGCGATACAACTTCTTTACTGGAAGTGAGGGAGATATGCGAGTTTTGAGAGATGAATATCGAAGTATTGTAGATGACATTGCGCAATTACAGAGTGATACGGCAGAGGATAATCTGCGAAATCTTGACTTCTTTATAAGCTCGCATAACAATAAATATCGCGTTTTCGAGGTATGGACGAGAGAGGCGCGTAATGTGGAATGGGTTCACGATAAGGCAAAGGGCGAGGAGATTATTGATGAGCGTAATGGTTCTAAATACTACGATGCAATAAACGAAGTGCGACGAGCGCAACTTGTGGCATACGGCTTTAGCGAGGAGGAGATACAATCTCAGCTTATAGAGCATGAAACGAGAGTCGAAAGGTATTGGGTAGCACATTGGTTAACACCTAATGGTATTTGCCTTAAGCGTATGGAAACGCCCTATGCTCATCAGTCTCATCCATATATTGTTGGTTCTATGCCACGAATAGATGGCGTTGTGACACCAATATATTCGCATTTGCGAGATATTCAGCGTACAATTAACCGTCATCTTACGCTTATAGACTACGCCCTTGCGCACTCAGCTAAGGGGGCATTGATGGTCCCAGCAAGCATGTTGCAGCATAATACACTCGAAGAGATAGCACGCCAATACTCTCGTACAGATGGTATCCTCGTTTTTGATGATAGCAAGGCCATTGTAAATAAGCCTACGCAGTTATCTGCATCTCCTATCCCCGCAGGAACTTTCGATTTCATAACTACGGAGATACGTCAGCTACAGGAGGTGAGCGGTCTCTCAGGTGCGTTATCTGGGCAGATAGCAAAGTCTGGCACGCCATCGTCATTATACGCGCAACAAGCACAAAACTCGATGCTTAATTTCGTATTGCTGTTTGAGTGCTTTAGAGATTTTAACGCGATGGTTGCCGAGAAAACCCTGCGTACGCAGATGCAGTATTATACGACACGTCGTCATGTAGATATTTCAGGACAGGTATATAACCAAACGGCCATATATTATGAACCTTCGGTTATCGATAAGATAGTGGATTGGAATATCGTTGTAACTGAGGCTACAGATACTCCTATATTTCGACAGATGGCCGACGATATGCTTTGGCGACTATTTGAAGCAAAGGCCATCAATGTGGAAATGCTCCTTGAGAATACGACATTGCCATTCGCTCAGAAGCTTCTCGCGCAAGTACGCTCAGCACAGCAGCAGATGCAAGATGGTAATGCACCGATGGCTCAACAGACACTCAGCAATGTAGACTTGGCAAGTCTGCAAGAGCAGATGGGAGGTGGCAATGTGCCTCCTCAAGTTATGAAAAGTATCTACGACCAAGAGGTAGTTGCTGCGTAAAGGAAAAGGAGGGGAAACCCTCCTTTTTACATATCAGCCTCGGTACGCACATCTTGTCTGCGTATTCCGGTATACTTTTCTTCTATTGTCGGCATTATTGTAGGTAGTGGCAATTTTTCAGATACCCATAGGTTGATGCCACTACTCATATATATATCGTCATGCTGTCCGTCAATAGCTCCATAAGAGCCATTTTGTTTTAGCTCGTACCAACCACACTCGTCGAGCATACGTTGGTCACGCTCAATAAAGCCCATTTCACGCAACCCCTTGGTCATGATAGACACAATCTCCGATTTGTTTTGCCCTGTATGGAAACCATAACGTAATGGCACGCCCTCTTTTATCTTGGAAGGGTCATCGCGGTAGTAAAGGTTGGGATAAACATGCGCGATAATATCAAGTACGGTGGATGTAAAGTTTCCCTCTGTTTGGAACGTCTGCAATGAGTTAGACTCTACAACAAGCAGGGCATTGCAGTACCACTTAGCAACTTGCACTGCTCTCCATGCTGTGAGGTCTTGGTCCATGTGGAAACGATAGGTAGCAACAAATTCAGGTACGCCTCCATTCATCATGGGGAGTCTGTCAAGAACACGTATCACGCTCCAATCGGCTTTAGCTGCTGAACCACCAATATCGAGTGAAACAACATATCTATTATTGTATAGACGTGAAGTATCTGGTTTTTTCCATACCCAAAACTCGCCTTTGGCTATCTCCTTAAATTGGAGCGAGCCATTTATTGCCTCAGCTCCCGATGGTGCATCGGCAAACATCTCACCGATAAATTCGGGCTTTTTCGCAAATGTCTCCATCTGTTTGATGTGTAACGGATGGTGCGCCTTGCGTCCGGATGTTACAAATGCTTCGTAGGCAGTTGAAGGGAATTGCTCCTGCATGTCCCAATCGTTATCAAACCCTTTTCGTTTCTCGCGATACCAATGTAACCCTTCGAGCGTTGCCCCTAATGAGAAAGCCCATAGCTCGTAACTATTCATGGACTCCACGAAAATCTTCATATCTTCAAAAGAGCTAAATGGTAGCGAGTACATGTCGATTTCCCACCAAGCAACAAATATCGGAGTATAGGCATTTTCGCCCTTTGTGGCAGCTAACCAGGTGGTGTGGAAAAAGTTACCTGTGCCTTTTGCCGTTGACTCTAAAGCAACAAGAGTGAATGGTTCAAGAGGCACAGAGCCTTCAAAAGCGTTAACAAAATCGCTGGGCTTGCGATTAGTCGTCTCCTTCCAATATCCAACCTCAGAGCAATGTACAAGCTTATAGTTACCTGAATGCAGTGAGTTGGGTCTTTCCATAGAACCGATATATATAACGCATCCTCTATCGACTATTTGCTTATTTTTTGAAGACCCCTCGAAGGCGCGGAAACGTATATCTTGAATGTCTTTAGGATGACGCTCGGCAACAAGCGTATACATGCTTCGGATATTGCGAGCAGCCTCTTCAATATGTGTTGCGATAACGCTATTCCAATTCTTCCTATGGAATAACTGTATCCATGCGCAAAAGAGCTGGATGAGTGTAGACCCTCCCCATTGTCGAGCCTTTACAAGTATAACGCGAATGGGGATATACGAAAATGCTGCCTCTACAAGAACCTTTAAGAGCTTGCGTTGCGCTTTACGCAACTTAAACTTTACCTCTCGTCCGGACGTTTTATCAAATATGGTGGCACAGGTGGCAGCCCAAAATTCAAAGTCATACTTTACGCGCAGCCTAAATAGCGCGTCGTAAACCTCATCTTTCTGTAAGTTTTTGTGCTGAATATAATCATCAAGGCTTGAAAAAGTAAGCATCTCAGCTATTGCTGGAGCTGTGGATATGTATTTTGGGATAAGGATATGTCGGCCCTGTTTAGTAAGATTCAAGCGCACACGTTCAATTGGAGAGCCTATTCCTGTAAGAGGGTCATACTCGGAGAAAAGGGCCTCGACGTGTTTTTTGTTTTCCTCAATAATGCGTGTTACCTCCTGTTCACTCATTTTGCTTATATCTATACATTAACAACTTGCTAATGCGTGATTTAGACCACGCAGCAATCCTCATCTCGAATAGTTTCTCAACGTAGTATCCGCGAGGAAGAAACCCTGCTCTTACTGCATCAGCATCTTTCTCATCTGTACAAAGCTGGTCGTATGCCGCGAAAAGTCTCTGCCTTAGCGTATGAGCCTCTATATCAGTACAACCCTTCTTTCTGCCGCGTTGTGCCATAGCCGTATTTTTTTGGCAAAAATAAGTGCTATTCTTTATTTTATCAAATAAAAAACAAGAAATAACTTTACGCAAACAAATAATTATTGTTTGACATGAGAAAAGATAAAGAAATTGAAAGCACACAGGATGTCACGCTTGATTCTGAGATGAAAGAGAATGTGGCAATGCCTGAGATTGCAGTAACCGAGACGACTGTGAGTGCGTCGCCTCAGCCTCGTTCACGCGCTTGGATGCAAGAGCGTTACCCTGATGAGCAGTGGGAGAGCGATGAGGCTTATGAGGAAAAGCTCGCTTCGCATTTATCCTCGACAGATGATCTTCTGTCGCAGTATAAGGAGAGTGACGCTACGATTAGTCGTATTCTTGAGACAAATCCTGAGTTTGCGCTTGCCATTGATGCGATGGCAAAGGGAATGCCAGCAAAGGTCGCCATTAGACGATACATGGGCGATCTATTGGAGGAACCACAATCTGGTGATGATGACTTCGAGGCGTATAAGGAGGCCGCAGACAAGTTCCTCGCAGAGAAGCGTCAGGCTGAGGAAGAGATTGCAACTCGCACTGCAAATATTGAGAAGTCGGATGTGCTGCTCAAGGAGTTCGTAGAGCGCAACTTCGCCACAGAGCAGGACCAGGTCGATTTCGTAGAGTATCTACGCGCGTCGCTCCGCAATATCGGGATGGGCGAGTTCTCAGAGCAGTTCTTCGACATGATGCTCAAGGCATATATGCACGACAAAGATGTCGAGGATGCAAAAGAAGCAGGTGCCATTGAGGCACGCAACGAAAAGATAACTACGAAGCGCATCAAGGAGGCGGCCGAGACGGATGGGATGCCTATGGGCGGTGGTTCAAGCCCCATCATCACAGAGGAGGAGCCAGAGGATGATAGCTTCCTCGGAGGTGTATTGCGTGACTACGAGAGACGTAGACAATAAAATATATTAAAATCCTATTTACTATGGCAGAGACAAATGAAACAACTGTACCTAACGCTTCAGTAGGTACACATGTTGTCAACGACAACAACACAACAACAAAACAGGAGATCAATCGCTCGTCAGTCAGCCAGCGTTTGGCAAAGATCGGTTGGTCTAACGCACCCCTTGATACCATGTTGCGTAACATCGGTAAGGGGACAACTAAGTCGGATAAGTATGAGTTCTACTCAGTAGCAGCTCGTGGTGTAGAGTGCGTAGTAGGTGGCGAGGGTGTTACCATCAACAACTTCTCAACTACCACAGACATCACACTTGCTTCAGGTGTAGATTGCCTTTCTAAGGATGGCATTCTTCTCGTTCCATCTATCAACGTGGTAGCAGAGGAGGTTAAGGCTCTTGAGAATGGTAAGAAGGTAGCTGTGAAGCCTCTCATGCTCCACATCGTGGGCATCGACTACAAGAACAACGGTACAATCACTGTTATGCCTTTGAACGCATCTAAGGGTAGCGCAACACTTGCAGCAACCGCTAAGATGTTCCGTGCAGGTGTAGCATGTGATCAGGATGTGGCAAAGACCGATGATCCACAGGCAATGCCTACAAAGGATTATAACTATTGCCAGCGTATGCTTTGCACAGTATCGGAGAACGCTTATCAGCGTCTTCAGGAGAAGGATGTAGAGTACGGCTTGAACGACTTCAAGGAGCAGGCTATCTACGACTTCCGTTTGCAGAGTGAGGCAGCGGCAATCTTCGGTGGTGGTGCTGTGGCAGGTGAGAATTTCATCGACCCTAATACTCGTAAGCGTAAACTCCACATGCGTGGTGTTCTTGACTTCGATATTCAGGTTATCGAGGCTGCAAAGGATATGCCTATCGACGAGTATCTCAATGTGGCTATGGAGAAGCTCTTCTCTGTAAACAACGGCTCGGAGGAGCGTATCTTGCTCTATGGCGCAGGTTTCGCTACTAAGTTGGCTAACTCTAAGTGGTGGACAAAGCAGCTTGAGGCTAACAAGACAGAGGTGAAGTGGGGCGTAACATGGAAGATGGTTGAGTCTAACTTTGGTCGTCTTCGTGCTATCATGGATCCTGCGTTGTCATTGTTCGGTGACTATACTGACTGTGCCCTCGTTGTTGACCCACGCCACTTGCGTGTAGTGGAGCAGGTGCCATTGCAGGAGAATAAGCTCGACCTCCAGAAGGCAGGTATCCGTAACTCTTTGGATGTCGTACTCGAGGAGTCTATCACTCTTGAGTTGACTAATCCTAAGGCTCACGGCTTGCTTATGTTCCGAGAGGAGTAGTATTAACCAGTATGTGGGTGGGGCTATCCCCTGCCCACATATTTAATCTTTGAATTATGTTAACAACATTTACGACACATTGCCCTCTAAACCTTGAAATCTTTGTCAATGTCAATGGTAAGTTTCGCTCTGCGAAGTTTACCTTCCCAGTGATATATGGCAATAAGGGTGTGTCTACATTCTCTACGGACAGCGTAGATATGGTTAACGCCCTCAAGAAGCACCCCGATTTCAATGTGGTATTCTTCCTTAAGGATGAGCCAAAGACTATCGATGTTGCTGAGGAGTCTAAGCCTAAGACCATCGAGGATGAGTTGAGCGACGCATCTACGGCGATATATGACGAAACCGTGACCACGCGCCGTATGGCTATAGCATACATTCAGGGCAAGTATAATGAGGTGTTTTCATCTACAACCACAGAGGAGATGAAGCGCGAGGCTGCTCGCCGTTGGAACGTGGTATTCACTAAATTGTAGTTAGGGAAGATGACAAGAGAGGATATTGTCTCAAAGGCATTAAAATGTATCGACGAGGTTTATCCGAGCAGCGATGCAACCAATAAAAATTACTTTCCAATAGATAGCTTCTTTGATGAGGCTATACGTTGGGTAGTAGACATCTCGCCAGTGCATTACCTATGTGAACGTATTGATGTCACATCTAATATTGTCTCACCGCAGCTTAAGGATGGGGTATTGTCATTCATAATTGAAGGAGTGAATGATTTTAGGGTTGTTTATGTGAATTTCCCAAGTTGGTCTCGCCCTGTTTTTAATGCCATCAAAGAGAACAATCCTCGTTATATCCAGCAGCAAAATAAAGTGTTGCGAGGTAATCCATCTCGACCTGTAGTAGCGCATATTTTAGGGAACACTTGTTTGCCTAAGATAGAGTGTTATACAATAAAGCCTCAAGAAAAAGATGAAATAGAGATGTTTGTGGCAGAATACAGTGAGGCATCTTTGTCTGAACAATTGGGGGACATAGCTGCATGGAAGCTCGCAGAGATAGTCCTTATGGCAATGAGCGATGTGCAAGCATCATCTGTATGTACGGCCAAGGTAAATGAACATTTACAGCAGTTGTCTTTATGATTTTGAATATTTCTGTAGCAGTTTCTCGCCTTATCGACGAGTGTAACATACAAACATCGCTCGACCTACAAGCGATGCGTAGCCGTGGAGTAGAAACCTCGGATGTTGTCTACGATGATTGGATTATTACCAGGGACAATAAGGAGGAGATATATTATGCGTTACAAGATATTTGTTCGGATATGGCGTTTAATCTGCGCACCATCATTCGCACATACTCTGCTGGACGAGATATTATCAGCGTAGATGTTGATGATGCCCACGCTGAACCAAATGAGGGCGTAGTACTTGAAGGGTTGATGCGTAAGTATCTTAAGAATGCTCTTCTTTCCTGGTGGTACCACTATCGTGATGCAGAGCTTTCAAACGCCTATGGTACATCTGCCGGTGTATCACTTAATAATCTTTTCGTTCAATGTATCCCTCGAACAGCAGTGTCTGTGGGGCATTATTTCTAACACTCTTATGATAGCGCACAAGGGAGAAAATGTCATTATTGGTTCGGTGTTTAGGCCTATAAATGGGGCTTTCAATATTGCGGACTATGTTATACGATGTGTCGTGACGAACATCCACGATGAAGAAGTATGTGTTATCGAAGATACGGATATTATACGCAATAATGCAGAAAACGCTGTGGCGTGTACAATTGGTGGTAGCATAACTTCTGCTATGAATGGCCTTTACTTCATCTCTTTCGAACTATGGTCACACGGGCAGAACGTACTATCTAACGAGGTAGAGCAATTAACAATTGTAGATTAGTATGGCAACTCTGACTAATGTTCGTATACATACGCACTCTAAGGCAGTGCCAAAAGATTGCGACATCACAATTGCTGCTGTTATGGTGGTAAATAATGCCATTATAACAGTAGATAGTGATGATGTCCGTTATGTGTTAGGCACTATTTCCGCGGAAAATATAGTGATAGAAACTTCTTCTAACTCTGCGGAGTGTGGATGTTCTACCTCTAATACCAATGTGCTTGCAACACTCATTAAAGGTGTCGACGGTATTACGCCTGATATGTCCGATTACTATGATAAGGAGGAGGTTGATACAAAACTTGAGCGCAAGCAGAATGTTATTGGTGATTTGGATAGTATTCGTAGCGGTTCAGCTAAAGGTGCAACTGCACTACAGAGTGTGCCAAGTGAATATGTGACAGAAACCGAATTACAGGCTAAAGGTTACGCGACATTAAGACAGGTAGAAGCTAAGCAGGATAAGATAAACGACCTCGATGCAATTAGGGCAGGAGCAAGCAAGGGTTCTACTGCTTTGCAAACAGAGTCTTATAGGGGAACTGTTACCGGTGTAAAGGTAAACGATAATACATACAGCCCAAACAATGGTATTGTAGACCTGGGAACTGTCGTTACTGAACATCAACCACTAAAGACCATCAATGGAGAGTCGATTATAGGTGAGGGTAACATCGAGATAGGGGGAGGCTCAGCAGACCTTGAGGGATACGCCACTGAGGAGTATGTAAACAATGCAGTAGAGGCAGTTAATGTCAAAGGCGAGGATGGCTATGTGTACTCTAATGGAGAAAAGGTAGATATGCGTTTTACGCGTAGCTTGATACCTGTCGGCACAAGCATTCCTGCAAATGCTAACCTTAACACAGTAGCATACCTCAAGGTGGGCAAATACTATTGCTCACAGAATGTAGATGCCAAGACCATCACCAACTGCCCTTCTACTGTAGCGTTCTCAATGGAGGTGTTTAACCCTCTATCGCCTGTGGTAGATAATGAAACAACAGACCCTTATGTCTATCGTATCCGCATTCTCACAGTGTACAATACAGGTGTTCAATACATTCAATATTGTACAGCAGGAAGCACGGTAAATAAGTGGACATATAACTCTTGGTATGTTGTGCCACGATCTCCTTTCACTCTTAACTCAAATAAAAAGGGAGGTAGTGCTGCTTTAGGCTCTGCATCACAGGGTGTGTACATCAACTCTGAGGGAACATTTGTGAAGATGAATTACACTATTGCAAAGAGTGTACCATCTAATGCCGTGTTCACAGATACAAAGGTAACTGCCGTAGGCAATCATTATGCTCCTGTAGAGGATGAGAATGTAGAGATAGAGGCTCCAGAAGGTGAGGTTGTCGTGGGTATCAAGCGCGATGCTGCGGGTCATGTGGTGGGAATTGCTACTACGCCTATGAGTAGCGGTGGTAGTGGCGAGTATGAGTCAAATATCGAGGATAAGACTCTCGCTATGCCGAATGCTGTAGGTGGTATCGCAAAGGGTACAATAATATCGGCTCTTGAGGGCAAGACCTATAATGAGATGTTTGATGACCTCCTCTTCCCTACTGTGAATCCTACGTTCACAGCACCATCAGCAAGCATTGCATTTAAGAGTTACTCTTCTACACAGGAGGTGGGTGCTACAGGTCCTACTGCAAGCAACTTTACTGTTGGATATAATGCTGGCGCAATAACCCTAAATGGCACGAAGCAGGCTAACCGAGGAGGCACACAGGATACTGCAAACTCATTCATATATGTGAATGGTAGTGCATCAAATAAGACATTACCATCTAAAGTGACTCTTGGCAGCACGACATTTAAGTATCGTGCGGCATTTGCTGAAGGCCCACAGCCCAAGAATAACAAGGGTGGAGACTACTCATCGCCTCTCGCTGCAGGCACTGTAGACTCCTCGGCAATAACGCTCAATGGTACATATCCATGGTATGCTTCGACTGTAGGTGTTACCACATCATCTCCTGTGGCGAAGCAAGCATTGGTAGCGTGGAATGCAACGGCCGGCAAGATGTACACTGGAGATAATGGTTTTACCCTTGAGGCATCGGGTACAGTACCACAAGTTATCAAAGTACCTAATAGCCGTACTATAACCTCTATGGAGATGTACGATACAGGTGCGGAGAAGTGGAAGGCGGTATCAATGTCAGGGACATGGGCAACATCTACGGAGACAATAAGTGTGAATGGCACAAATGTCACATACACCGTGTATACCTATAGCGGTGCTACACGAGGGCAAGTTAAGTTACGAATAAAGTTCTAAAGGAGGGTGTACTATGGCAAGAGATAAAGGAACATTCTCATACGCTGCTAATTATGAGGTGAAGATGCAAGCAGCACTCGATCCTCGTATGATTGTAGACACAAAGGCGGAGCTGATAAGCAAGGAGACATGGCCTTATGATGGTGATACCATCTACATGAAGGAGGGTATGTGCGTAGATGTCAAGGAGGAACGATGCTCATATATGCTTGTGGACTTATCGAAAATCCTGAACACCGACTATTCAGGGTGGTATAGGCTGAACGATTATGTTGATAATGCTATAAAGACTGCGATAACGGAGGCTCTAACAACGGAGGTGTAGTATGAGCAAAAGTGATAATCTATACGATTTCTTTACGGACTTGGCTAATGCTATACGAGAGAGGGAGGGTAGTACAGCAAAGATTAACCCCCAAGATATGGCGGTGAGAATTGGTGCTATATGCGATAAGGAGATAGAGAAGAAGCCGAGAACGACATTAAAGGAGGTCCTCTACGATATTGCAGAAGCCCTGCGAATAGCCGAGGAGAGTACAGCTCTTATCAATCCGCAAGATATGGCAGCGAGAGTCTTAGCCCTTATTAAGGAATACTACATTACGGTTCCCGAAGGTGTTATATGGCTCAACGAGGCAAATGATTACTCACAAGATATTAAGGTTTTATCAAATACTGTGTGGACTATAGAATATTAAACATAAAATAATATGGCAAAGGCAAGTTGGGTAAAAGTTAATCCTGCATCAGGTAGTGGTGATGCCACAGTAAATGTGTCTTCTACCGCTGAGCATACAGGTCGTGTAGTGAGAACGACTATTTTAACATGGAAGGCAGCGAATGTGGTAGACGTCCAGCGCACGGTCAATCAAGCAGGAAAGCCTGAATATGTAGACATAGCGGATGCTGCATCCGCTGATAAGGCAGGTAAGGTAGTGACGATTAGCGGTGTTTCAAACTCTAAGAAGTTGACATTTACGTTAGGGACTGGAACGCTTACCAATATCACGCTTCCAAGTACATATACGGCTAACTCTGTTAGCACATCTAATGGTGCTAATATCAACGGTGACCCTGGCGCAAGCGCGGAATATAACTTTTCTATTTCTATTACTGTGCCGGCAAATAATGATATTGCCGCAAAAACACGTCAGATTATCGTAACAGACGAAGCTGGCCATCAGGATGTATGTACATTGACATCTGCTGCAGGCGATGCTTATGTAACTGTTCAGGAGGGTACTATTGAACTCGATTACAAGGGTACACCTGTACCTTGGACGGTAGAGTCTAATACATCTTGGACTATTGAGTAGGTATGGCACAGCTCATTAAACAATGGCCTACAGGCACAGGCAACCTCTCCGTTACCTATGAGGGTAGCGGAGATGGTACTGCCGTGTTCGCCTCCGACACTAACGAGGGCATCGATAGGGTTATGGATGTTGCATTTCGTGCCGGAGATGCTGTTGTCGAGCGTATTGTGACTCAAGAGGGGCTTCGCCAACCCTTTGGGTTGAGCGGTGGTGGGGTGTTCCGCATCAAGGGCGGCGGTCGATATGGTGTTCTAAAAGTGGGTGAACCTATTGAGCCTCCTACACCTGTGGAGACATATACACGCCTAACATACATCGAGTGTGCAGGTCAGCAGTATATCGACCTTGGATATGTGGTAAAGGAAGATGATGTTATAGAGTCGAACTTCATTCTTACTAAGGTGGCGAGTGCAGACCATTTTCTCTTCGGCACTATTGATGCCAACAATGGTTTGTGGTTCGAGTTTTACTCGAACACAGCATACGTGCGCTTTGGTAACACATCATCGACATCGGTAGCATCGTCATCGTACAAGTATTCGGTAAGGCTCGAAAAGGGAAGCGTGAAGATAGGTACAGGCTCGACGTCATTAAGCTATAATGCGTTGCCAACAACCCCTATCAACCTATTTGCTGGCAGGTCAAGTGCTGGAGATGCTTATTCTTATGGTTATTATCGTTGCACAAAGTTCCGCATCACAGATAGCAATGGCGTGGTCATGGACTTAGTCCCTGCCAAGCGTGACAGCGATGGTGTAGTAGGTATGCTCGACCTTGTTAGTGGCACATTCTACGCAAGCGCAGAAGAGCCATTTATTGCTGGTAACGAGATGAAAGTAACAAACGACTATGAGCTATTGGAGTACACCACATTCAATGCTGATAATCTCTATGACCTCGGCATTGTCAAGAGTACCTACGAGCTTGAGGTGCTATTTCAACGAAGTGAGAGCAAGGCGACACCATATCTTTATGGTATCGTGACCTCTCCGCACACAGCTTCTGTGACTGCGTATATGTCATCGGGAGGTTCGTGGCGTTGGGGTAACGCCTATAAGGGCATTAGCACTAATAATCTCAATGAGTGGAAGGTGCGAATGAAGAATGGTAATGCACTGTATAACGGCACATCATCGAACTTTACGAAAAACACCTTTACCACACCCGACACAGTAGTGCTTGGTGGTTATCGCACCGCATTAGGTAGTCTTGTTAAGGGATATAAGGGAAAGGTGTTCTACATACGTATTAGCGAGGGTGGCGAATATCTTAAAGATTGGTATCCATGCAAACGACTATCTGATGGCGTAGAGGGATTTTGGGATTGCGTTAGTCAAACATTTATTGAACCAATGAGTTAATTATGGCAGATTTCAACAGCAAATATAGTGGTGAGCAGGTAGAGGCCTTGCTCGACCAAGTGGCAAGTGGCAACGCTGGCGGTGGTGGCGGCATCACTGTAGAGACTGACCCTGTCTTCGCCAATAGCCCTGCGGCGACGATAACTGAGGAGAAAATAGCGGGGTGGGATGCGAAAAGCGAACAAGGAGAGAAAGGTGACAAGGGCGACACAGGCGTAGGTGTGCAGTCTGTTACGCAGACGACAACATCTTCTGCCGATGGAGGCAGTAATGTCGTCACCGTAACCTTGACTGATGGCACAAAGTCGACCTTTACCGTTAATAATGGTTCAAAGGGTAGTCAGGGAGTGCAAGGCATACAGGGTGAGCAAGGCCCAAAGGGCGATACTGGTGCAACTGGTGCACAAGGTCCGAAAGGAGATAAGGGAGATAAAGGTGATACTGGTGCAGCGGGTGCTAACGGCACTAATGGTAAAGATGGTACTGATGGGGCTACTTTTACTCCGAGTGTAGACTCTGCTGGGAACCTTTCGTGGACTAATAACAAGGGGTTAGCCAATCCTCCAACGGTCAATATCAAAGGTCCAAAGGGCGATGTTGGCTCTGGTGAAGTTGCTACAAAAGAGATTATATCTGTCTCAGATGGGGTAATAGAGGAACTTGAACCCAATAAAGTATATATATTAAGAGCGCACATTTTGACAGTGAGCGCGGAGATTCAGTCAATAGTCTACCCTGAAGAGAATTATGGAGAGTATAGTGTTATTATATCCGCTGTAGATGAAAGCGGAGATAATAGACCAATATCTCTAACATTACCGAGCTATGTAATGTGGCCCAATGGAGTCGTTCCTGACATGTCTCAACCAGGATATTATGAATTGTCAATAACATATTGGGCAACAGACACTAATGATGGATTTAATGCTGTACTAACAAGATTTAACTTTGCTGAATAATGAGACGAAAAGCATTATTAGCAGCGAGCGGAGAGGGAGGTGGCATGTTCCCTATTACACTGATAAATGGTGATAATGGCGAGATTGGAGTTCGTTTATTTCAGTATGTCATTGAAAATGCAGAAGATGGTTCTTACACATTTGGAGAAGATGAGGATGTTTTTTTGCTTGGTGAAAGAGCAGAGAGTGCGGGAGTATTTGGCTCTATGATAAGCCTTTCATTTTCCAACCCTCCAGCACCTAATATATTGGTGATTTACTTAAATAGTGATGGAGTTATAATTATGGTTAGAGACTAAGATGAAACAATACATTAAAGACGGAGTAATAAAGTCACGCAACAATATAGTGTTGAAAGTGACGAAGGAGATAAATGGCAAGGAGGTCAAACTCCAAGTCATCAACCCAAGCGAGGAGGCCATCCTCGCAGATGGTTGGGTGGAGTATATCCCACCACACGTAGAGCCTATGAAGTCACGGATGCAGATTGTACAGGAGTTGGTAGCGAAACAGTACAACGAGCGCACAGACATCAGTAACGAGGAAGCCCTCGACTATATGGCTATCATCTATCCTTGGGACTATTACCTTGACAAGCTGCTCACCGAGGGTATGATAGTAACCTATGAGGATAAGCCGTGGCGTGTTAGACAGACGCACACTGTACAGAGTATTTACCCTCCATCTTTAGATACTGCGTCGCTATACGAGGCTATAGACAAAGAGCATAGCGGCGAGGTTGACGACCCCATTCCTTACACTCCACCTATGGAGATATTTGCGGGTAAGCACTATGTCGAGGATGGCGTAGTGTATCGTTGCACAAGAGATAGCGGCACAGCATTGAGCCACAAGCTCAGTGCATTGGTAGGACTTTATGTAACTTTAGTATAAAATGGATTGGCAGGGAATAGCGGCCGTGTTGGCCGTATTTGTATCGGCATTGAGTGCCGTATTAGCATTCAGGCAAGAGTCGTTCACGAAGCGTCAGGAGTATGAACTGAGGCGTCGAGAGGAGGAGGATAAGGAGAAGCGCAAGCTGCTCAAGATAGCGGCTAACGACATTATGCGAGAGTTGCACCGGCTACTCATCAAGACCGATGCGCAGAGGGCGTATATCGTCCAACCGCATCCACTTGATAGAGCTAAGTTTATAAGCATCGAGTACGAGGTGTTCTCCGAGGGTATGGTCGAGATAGCACGCAAGGTGCATCGTATGCCTATAAGCTCAGTGTCGGGATTTGTGTCGGAGCTATCAAGCAGAGACTTCATACTATGGCACTCGCAAGCCGATGTCAAGGACGGCCGAGCGAGAGCGATTATGCACTCGATAGGCACAGAGCAGATGGCGGCTATGCGCATGATGGATGGCAACCTTTGGCTTGGCAACATCGTTCTCGATTTCGATGGCCACCAGCAACTCGAAGTGGTATACCTCAAGGAGAAAATGGGCGAGGCGGCTAATGTTGTAAAGTACATCCTCCCAGAGATTGAGGAGTAGCACAACCTTTTGCGCGACATCACGAAAGAGGTAATTATTTATTCAATTAAAAACCTATTAACTATGGGAAACACACTACCACGAGGGTTGCGCAATAACAACCCTGGGAACATCAGAAATAACAATATCGCATACCAGGGGGAAGTGCAGCCCTCGCGCGATAAGAGCTTTAAGCAATTTCAGACCATGGCGCATGGGTATCGCGCTATGTTCGTCGTTCTCCATACCTATCAGAGAAAGCATGGTCTGAATACCATAGAGGCGATGATATCGCGCTACGCGCCAGCGTCGGAGAACCACACTCGTGCTTACATCGACTCTGTGGCTGAATGGTCAGGAGTGCAGTCGACAGTGCGCATAACAACGACGAATGCCGAGATTATGGTGCCCATCGTGGCTGCCATGAGCCGAGTGGAGAATGGCGTGGCCGCTGTGATGAGCGAGGTCGAAGAGGGTTGGCGTATGTTTATCAATGATTATCGTAACCATAATATCTAATATATGAAAATCATCCACAACAACATCCTGCCGATGCGAGGCTTTGGCTTGATGAACATTCTTGGGTTGGTGTTCAGTCGCATACCTATTGAGAGTATATCTCTGCGTAGTAAGCGTCACGAAGGTACGCATACCTATCAGCAGTATGAGCTGCTTACAATAGGAGCTATCGTCGCGCTCGTCTTGTGCAATATCTATGCAAGTTGGTGGTATCTGTTGGCACTACCTATCGTGCCATTCGCTATCTATGCGCTGGCCTTCTGCGCAGAGCTTGTGCAACCACCATACCATAATGCCAAGGAATGCTTTGCAGGCAAGTGCTTCTGCGATAAGGTCAAGGCTATCCCTGCGTGGATTAGTAAGGTATGGATGGATGCCTACCGAGATAACTGCTTCGAGCGTGAGGCATATATGAACGAACATGACTGCAACTATCTCGCTACACGCTGCCTATTTGCATGGGTAGGCTACATCCTCAAGAAAGCAGACCGCAATGGCAAATAAGGTCATAGTTATTCTCTTTGGCATCATCTTCGTGGGAGGTATTATCGGCGCGTTTTTCTTCGGTAGGGCCACCACACGCACAGATATTGTGCGTGTGGTGGAGTGCGACACAATCGTTGTGCGTGACACAATTCGCGAGTATTACCCACAGGAGGTGGAGAGGGTCGTTGTACGTACCGAGCGCGTGGAAGTGCCTATCGTTGTGCGTGACACGATAAGAGAGGTTGTCGAAATAGAGTTACCCATCGAGGAGAGAGAATATAAGAGCGAGGAGTATTATGCTGTTATTGGAGGTTATAACCCTTATCTCAAAAGCATTGAGGTATATCCCACAACCAGGTATATAACCACCACCGAGATAATAACCAAGCGCAAGCGTTGGGGCGTATCTCTCGGCATTCAAGGTGGCTACGGCATAACGCCTAATGGCTGGCAGCCATACGCTGGCGTAGGCGTGACTTTCGGTTATTCATTCTAATTCTTATCACTATGTTATTTTACTTTAGAGCATCGCTACGGCAGATGCGCAAACGCAGAATGACACTAATGCACTTATGGAGGATTTAATCTACATATTTTGGGGCGATTGCCCAAGCGTTGCAGAGCCACCTAACACTCCTCCCACGGAGGTAGGTGCAAGTGCGACACACGGCAACGATTAGACTCTGCAGCGAAGTGCTTGCACCTTTGGTGGGAGTACAACAATGACAAAGCATAGAGTAAAAGATGATATACCAATACGAGTTATCAACGACCGCAATGCAGTACACTCAATAGATAATGAGTTGCGCAACCTATATGGCGAGGTCTATTACGCCATTAGCAGAGCCTACATCTATAGGCTCATAGCTGCCAGAACTGGCTACTGCGAGAAGCAGATTGCCTACATTCTCAATCATACTAAGATGTCGGAAACGCCGACAACTTGACTGCAAAGAGCCTCACGATGTGGGGCTTTTTCATATATATAATTCAATTCCGTTTTTTCGGAAATCATTTCCGCACTCGCGGAAATCATAACTCGCCTTTCGAATTGCTTTTGTTGACCTTTGCTGTGGGGAACAATAGTGTTTCTCGCAACTTAAAACATTACAGTTATGGCTGAGATGGATTATATGACAAAGGGCGATTTGGCTTTGTGGGAGAATCGCAGAGGCTACAACTATGGCGAGTGTGGCTATCCTATGCACTACGGCAAGCAGCGTAATGCTTTGCAGGGAGCATCAATCACAGGCGTTGTGCTTGGTGGAGCAGCTCTTATTGCAGCAGTAGCAATCGGTTGGGGCGTAAATGCCGCATCTAAGGCTCGTGCTCGTGGCAATGAGCGCACTATCGACAAGTTGTCTGACTTCGCAATGCGCGAGGCAGAGCGTCGTGATCGCTGGGAGGATAAACACTCCCCATCTACTATCCAGTATGTGGATGTGCAGACTGGAGCAGGCGCATTTAGTGGCTCTGCTGCTAATGCTAATGCCCTTGCAGCTGCAATCAACAACAATAGCGGTATTAACTCTGCTATTGGCGGTTGCAACTTCTTGCGTGTAGCACGTTATAGTGCGCCACAGCCTTGCGGTTGCGACACTTGCAACGAGTAGCAACAAAACAACTCAGAGAGGGTGGGGCAACCCGCCCTCTCCTTAAAAATCGAATGTTATGTTTGGTAGAAACACACCTCAGATAGACTTGGCGCAGATACGCCCATCATCAAAGATGTCTTTGAAGATGTCGTGTCTTGCTGCTTGTGGCAACAACGTGGAGGAGGCACAGAAGCTATATGACTTCATAGCCTCGGATATAAACTTACCCGACACAGATGTTATGCCACCATCGGGCTTTGAGAAGTTTAAGAGTAGTGCCGAGAGCATATTCGGCTGGATAAGCGAACATAAAGATACGCTGATGGAAGGATATAACATGATACAGGCTATGCGTGGCGGAACACCGATAAATGTAGCATCTTCATCAGTGCCAACAGGCGTACCACCATTACCATAATAAGTTATGAAACCATACAAAGTAGAGATATACCTTTATGCCGAGAATGAGGCAGAGGCACAAGCAGCAGCACAGGCTGCATACAACTTCGTAAAGAGTAATTATGAGGCTGGAGTGCTGGTAACTGCAAAGAAATTCGCAGAGATAGTAAATAAGTTTGGGAATAACCCAATAGTCAGGAACTTTATAAAATAAAGCTATATGGCAGATAACAGACAACCCAAGACAATATTCGAGCAGATGTTGCAGGGGGAGCAGATAAACAACGAGATATTGGTTGGTATAGCATCCGAGATGGATGCAATCAAACAGCAGTTGCAGATGATTATAGGAGTGTTATACGCTCCTGTTACAGAGGATGACAATACATCTGAGCCAACGGCTCTCGGCGCAGATAATAATGAGTAGTAGAGGGCTAATAATACCGTTATTCTATGAGTTGTAACAAAATCCCCGCCGCCGTTATTACCCCTGTATTAGCTGCAGGGTCGGTGGCATCACCTTACTTCGTGGAGGTGAACATTACACAACGTCTTTGTTTTAAGACATGCGCAGAGAATACGCCGGTATTCGTACCGCAGTTCTCGCTTGTGGGTGTGGCTAATGTAGGCACAAATCAGTTCGTGGCGACTATTCGCGTACAAGGCATTATCTCGTATGTGCCGTGCGATGGGTCATGTTGCACAAAACAGCAACCTTTGTCGCAGGAGTTCACAATTCCTTTCTTCTTCAATGGAGATCCGAGTGTGACTATTACTCAGGGGTCCTCAGTTAATGAGATTGCAACCGCTGCATGCCAAAGCTGCTCGCGTAATTTCGTTAGTGAGACACCTCTCACGTTAACTATTGTAGCTGATGCGTAGCCTATGTGGATGCTTGCAACAGTTTCGATGCTCATTGTGCTGTTAGCACACCATCTTGGCTTCATAGCCAAGGCATATAAAGTGCTTGGTATGATTACTCGATGCTCAATGTGTAGTGTATTTTGGACAACTATCGTCCAATTACTTTCCTATGGTTATGGCATCGTAGAGGCTGTTGCGGCATCCTTTATTGCGGCGTATGTATCGAATTGGATAGCTATCGGCTATGAATATATATCGTATATATATGAAAAGGTATGGCAAAGATTAAAAAAGAAGTGACGTTAGAGGTGGAGGAGATAAAGCCTCGTCGTAAACGCATAAAAAAAATGAAGTATCACCCAATTGCCCGATTTAAGGGATGTAAAAATTGCGAATAAATATGTACGAACAGATAGTAAGAGAGAATATCTCCAAATTTAAGGGAGACGAAAAAGTGATGTGGGAGAGCGTGCGCAGTGTTAGTAGGCTGCTCGATAAGATGAAGCTACATCACCCCGACCTGTATTGGGATTTTATGAGGGAACAGCACGAGATAATGTTTGGCAAGCACTTCGATGAGAAGTATGCCAAATATGAAGTTGAGCAGATGCACCATAAGTCTAAGGATGGAAAGACACATCGTGGTGAACATTGGCCGATGGAGCAAACATCCGAAGTTATGCAAAGCTACAAGGCTAAGCTGCCGACAGAGGTAACTCCGGGTGACTTCTATGTAGCTCTCAATACTCAGTGGCACGACTATATTTGTTGGGCCATGGAGCATTACGAGAGCGAGGATGAGGCTGACAATGCCATTATCGAGATGGCTGTGCGCTTTTGGTTCTGCGACGACGATTGGGGCGACAACTGCAAGGTGTGGGAGTATTTTCGCACGAAGAACAAATAAGGTGAGAGGCGTATGCCTCCCACCTTTTATTTAGTGGTTTCAATATATAACTGGTTGAGCTATGAACAACATGGATAACATACTCGCGATTCTCGACGACCAGACCCCAACGCATATTGTCGATGCTGTGGTGTGCGAGCTATTCAAGTAATTCCACAGTCTTGCGCTTAAGCTTATCGTCGATATGACGATAACGAGCAAATTCCTTGCTACCCTCGCGGTGTCCAGATAAGGATGCTATGAGATTAGGGTCTTGTACTTGTGCATAAAGGTTTCCTACAAAGGTCTTACGAGCCATGTGAGAGGCAGCATATTTGCTCAAAGGCATACGCTTGTCTGTGCCGGTGCGAGAGTCGAAGACAGTTATAGTGCGTACGAGTCCTACCTCTTGGAAACAAGCTTTAATACCTTTGTTGTACTTCTGTTGAGATATAAATGGGAGCAGGGATTTGCGCTTGTCGCTCTTATATTTATCTATTATTGCAGAGGCTATACTGTTAAGAGGTACACGCACGGTCTCAGGTCGATTGTCTGCTGTTTTGCTTGCGATATACTCTATGGCTCCATCTATCACATTGTCGTATGTAAACTTCATTAGGTCTCCTACGCGACAGCCAATACAGCATTGAAAAATGAATATGTCACGTACACGTTCAAGTGATTCACTGCTCATTTTGTGGTGGTAAAGCAAATCACGTTCTTCCTTAGATATATATATAGGTGTACCATATACTTCAGCCTTTATCTTAAACTTAGAAAATGGAGATACCTGTGTTAGGTTGTTGTTAATACACCAATTGAAAAAGGCTCGAACGATCTTTAATCGACAAGAAATAGTGTTTTGTCCGCGTTGAACAACTCTGCATTCCTTATAAATGTCAGGGTATTTGTTTACATACTTCTCTTCTTCCCATAAGAACTTCTCAAACTCCGAGAGAAGAACGGGAGGGAAGTAAGCGAGTGATAGCTTGAAATTTTTATCGCGCATCATATAAACCTGCTCAAAGCGATAAAGCATATTCTTCACTACATGGAACATTTCCTTTCTCTTGTCACTAACTTGGGATAAGCGTATATAAGCATCCCACGCCTCAAAGAAATCGAGACGCTCAACTTTGGGAACGGTGGGATCGTCGCCGTTGATAACAACCTTTAGCCATTCTTTATCGTAGATAGGAGCAGTAGGAGAGTTCGTATAGGCATCCTCAATGCGTATGCGCAGCTCTCGGAGCTGTACTTCTACCTCTCTTAATTCTTTTATGGTCTCAACAATCTTATCAGTAAAAAGTCGAGGCTTAGGTATTATAACAGTTTGTAGACTATTATCCCAATATGTCTCTTCGACAAATAGCCCCGTCTTGGCACGTTGATTAAATGAGGTGTGCGCAAAGCGCACCATAATCTGTTTTTTCCTCCCTACGATTTTGCCTGAAAGTGAAAAGTAAATAGAAGCCATATATCCCCAGTTTGCGCATTGAAAAAAAATGCTTATCTTCGTGCCGACAAAGGTACAATATTTTTGGCAAGAATTGGCAAGAATTGGCAAGAATTAAGGATTTTTTGGCAAGAACGCACGTTGCTAAATAAATAATGGAAGTATAATAGTTAATAGCAATGCCGCTGTAAAGCTCTTAAAATCAATGCAAAAAGCTGAGTTTATATATTTAGAGAGTTTAGTATTGAATATTTTTCATGAATCCCGGAGGGGCTACACGTAAATAAGGGTAACGGACGATAAATCAATCAGTTACCCTTTATTGTTGAAACGTAATTGGCAAGAATTTGGCAAACTACCCGATTTTTTGACGAGTTAGGCGCACCAAGTCCTCCCTTAAAAAGATATTCTTGCGACCCTTCTTCAATGGTACAATGACTCCTTTTGCAACCCAGCTATTCAAAGTCGGTTTTTTAATATTGAAATCCCGCATTGCTTCCTCGGTTGTGCAATACTTCATCGTGTCGCCCATAGCATCCTTGATGGCATCGACAGTCTGCGATGCTACACGCTCTGCTGTGATATGGGCGATGTCGGCAGCAAACTCGCGAAGCTCATCTGCTGTCATTGTAATTGTTATATTAGCCCCTGCTTGAGTGAGGGCATCAATCATATCTTTGCTCATAGTCTAAAATATTACTATCATTGATGGGAAAGGTGCGCTATTCTTGCTGTCGCCGAACTTAAGGCGACCTTTGATAAATCGTATTTCCTTTACTCTGTTGTAAATGTACTTATGAAAGTATGTCGTATCAGTGCGAGCTGGGAGGAGTGCTACAACGGTGGTATTAGGCTTTTGCGCCTCGTGCCAGCATTTGAACACCCAGTCGCGGATGGCCTTGCCATACGGAGGGTTGCAGAAAACAACCTCCCCCCCCCCAATCTTGAAATAGTCCATTGTCTTCAGGCGTGAAGTATTTTTTGCACTTAGCATTAGTAGGGAGTGCGCAAGGGTCAAGCGTAAAGTGAAATTCTGTGTCGAGTTCTTCAAAGAATGCTTGAGGCGTTGCCCAGAGGTCGGTCGCCGAACTAAATAGGGTTTGGATGTTGTGCATATATTGTTACTTGGCTCTGCCGTCGTCATTCCCGTAGAATTTAGGCGGCTCAGGTTTTGTGATATGATGCGTAGGAGGGTGCTTTACAGTTAAAATACTGATAAAGTCTATCAACACGGAATTTATAACCTTGTAAACTTTGGAGCACCCTTTCATTCATATCATCCAAATTGGAATCTATTATATAAGTATATGTTAAATATCGTTTGCGTTTTTGCAATCAAGTATAATCTTCTCGAGTGCGGTAATAGGTTCTCTACTTATAAAACTTCCTACTATTTCAAGTGATGGTTCTTCGAAAGCTTGCGAAGGAGGTGTAACGCTTAAAATTGTCGTAAGGTCGTACTCCCACATTCCCTCATTACAAGGGATGCGGATTTTATTTCTTACCTCATATGTTGTACTCTCCTCCAAGAGGGTATCCTCTGAGGCACGTAGCCCGTCTGTTTTAAGCTTGCTATCCATTACTCCTTGATTTTAAGTTTGCGCTCCCACCAATGTCGAGTGGAATTAAACTTTTTGATTTGATGCTCAAATGTGGAAATACGTTTTTTTAGTTCCTCAATTTGCTTTTCGAGATCTTCGCTTGATTGCAGATTGTGGTCTATACATTCGTTTATCTCCTTAATCTTAGCGTTAAAGTCATCGTGCTTAGAGATAGAGAAAAAGTTGGTGCGACCAATCCAAAAATCATGAACTTGCAAGTAGGATGTGTCATTTCGCATAGCGCATAGCTTCATGACACTTTCTTTGTCTATGAGGTAATCTCCTTCAAAACGAGATGTTGTCCCGTGAGCATCGATTATTGCGTTGTCGTTATATACTACAACTTGGCCATCATCTTGTATAATGACTCTTTTCTTTTTCTTGTCAATCTCATTCATAATTTATTGTTAATTGAACAGTTTAATTATTCCTGCGGTGATAACACATAGCTGTGCCAATGATACCGATCCTAAGGCGAGGTGCATAATTTTATACCACATCCTCACATACACACTCCATTTATACCTATAATATCTAAGCGCAGTATACCAATGCACTACTGCGCACCTACCTCTCATTCCTATCAGCTCCGTGGGAGGCCGCACCTGCATAAATAAATTGTAAGCTTCATCACTTTTATTTTCAGCCCAGAATATTGCAAGCCCCCAAAGTAATAGGGTGATAGTGCTAAATCCCAATGATATGTAAAGTAGTAAATCCATAATGTTACAT